>Ga0213868_10005016_pt1 | contig 11980 bp, 10 predicted proteins | sample PICome_9_FD_160087 | JGI IMG/M metagenome (GOLD analysis project Ga0213868, IMG submission 160087) | Coastal seawater microbial communities near Pivers Island, North Carolina, United States - PICO127 | ecosystem: Environmental > Aquatic > Marine > Coastal | place: USA: North Carolina...
AATTGGCAAATGCGTACGAATGTTTCGAACGGGAGCACTGCTCGAGTTCTGTCCGTCATCTTTCAGAAATGTACGGCGAGTAGGAGGATGAATATCTTGCATCTTGCCTTCAAAAGATGGATCATTGGAGATAGACGCCGTCAGTTTCGCATCAATTTCTTCCATGATAAATGGTTTCTTTGCCTAACTCTCAACGAAAAATATTTTTGATTTGTGATGGATAGATAGAATTGAATGTTTTTCTATCTACACCAGTGTCCAGTTGACGCACTACGTGTATGAATGTGAAATGTGACAACAGAAAAACAGGAAAAACAAAGGAACACAAATCCAGATAACTAATTTATTCGATACAGACAGTACTCTCCAGAAAACGCTCGTGTCTTTTACATTATTACACATTTAACAATTGCATTCACTACAATAGACCAATTGCCCACAACAATCCCATTTACCTCTTGAGTCCTTTACGTGATCAGAATCTAAAATGAACTTCATTTGTTCACTGATCTCATACATACGCTTTTTCTTTCCTTCTCTCAGTTGTCGCTTGATCTCTTCCTCCAAACTTAAGAATTCGATTGCTTCCTTATCCATAACCCAGTTTCCTGTGTGTTTCGATTCTGTTCGAATCATTCCATCATCTCTATTTAGTTGTAGCTCATCAACTTTGCGTCGCAGTGTTTGTATTTCTTCTTCCTGTTCCTTGATTCGGAGTTTCAGTCTGTGAACAAGAGTTGACAAGTCCTCATCAGATGGGACTTCATTCTTATATTTCTCTCTACTGAATTCGTTGTGATCGTCTTCACTATTAGATTCTGAACCATGGCATAAGTAGTCAAATAGAATCATCCAGAAATGACCCTCTGATAATTTACTAGGAACGAGCTTAAATCGAAAATTTCTCACAGAGGGAGAGATTGATAAGATATAAAGTGCAATTTCCATGTATAACTCATCTGAATCCGATGATTCCTTTGCAGCCTGATCATTATAATACCAAATAAAGGCATCGTTGTCTGAACTTTTATCTTTCTGTTTCGCAAAACGACGAAACATGTCAGGAGATATATCAAGTTTATCAAGGCGGTGTTTGATTTCATCTTTCGACAAATGAGTAATGGAATGCGATTTATTACTTCTAACTTCTCCACTCCAATCCTTGGATTGTTTGTGTTCTTCATTGGCATTCATTGATTGTGATACTGTGGTACTATTATGATGTACAGGATCTTGTGCACGAACTTCGTCCTTGATCACTCCAGGAGTATGCCCCTCGAAACCCTCATCTCCCATCAAGTTCGTAACATTACTATGCTTATTTGTATCCAATATTTCACTTTCCACGATGGATGATGATTGACCCATTGCAAGATTCAACTCTCAAATAAGTAATATAGGTCTGGGTTTTAAAAAAAAAGGTTCGTTAAACCATTTAAATTTAGTTTATTTCCTGCTGTAAGTAACTGGACTCTCAAGTCCGCAGTTTTTAAAAAAAATCGTTGCCAGGTAACTTTCTTCAGTTTCCAGTCTTGCATGTGTTGCATGATGTGTCTGGTAACAGAATTGTTGCTCATTAGTACACACATTTGATATTTCTTCACATCTCCATTGATTATACCAATCATATTCTCTTCTCCTAAATGTCAAAAGAAATGGATAACTCTACATGGTCCTCCTCGTCAGCGACAGGGGAGCATCGGGGGCTGTCAACCACTCGTCCGTCCATAGGCAAAAGATCTCTCGTACAAACAAATTGTATCGATTTGGATACAATCAAAAGCTTAGATGAAGAATACGAGAAAGCGTTAGTCCTCCGCGAAATTGGGTGGAATGCGCGTTATATATCTGTGAGACAAAATGCAGGCCTGAGCACGTATTTTATGATATCATTCTTGATTGTCGGATTGGTGTTTTTTCAATTAAATACAAACTGGAGCATCACTGAAAGTTTATTGTTCAGCATATATAGCATCACTACAGTAGGATATGGCCAACATGAAGTCCCTCGAATAGCACACGTTCAACTTTTTATATCTCTTTATATATTTTTGGGTATTGCTCTTTTAACTATCCTTGCTGCTCAGCTGTACCAGTGGGTAGTATTAGAAGTTACCTGGCTACAATATGAAAAGGATTCGGAAAGACTCGTGAAACAAAAGAAACAATCTATTAGAAATGAACATGATTTAGAGTCAGCTATGATGAGGAATCATGATGGAAATCAGCATTTAATTTCCCAATCACCATCCCATGGTCGGCAGTCAGATGACTCGTCCAACTATACGACAAAGCTCTCAGATCGCTTTTTCGACATGTCTATCAAGTCTGTTAATTTTATACAGAGTTATACAAAAGATAATCCAGCCGGGAAAATGCTAGTTGTAATGATACCATTCTTATTCTTGATCCTTCTGGGTGCAACGGTTGTAGGAAGCATCGAAGGATGGAATATGATGGAATCTATATACTTTGCCGTCGTATCCATGACGACCACCGGATATGGTGATTACTACCCAGAAAAACTGGCGAGTTCATGGTTCTGCATAGTATGGTTACCATTTAGTGTCGGATTTTTATCCCTATATCTTGGAAGTGTTGCCAATTGGTATATTGACGTCTCAGGAAGAAATGTGAAGCGCATTGAAATGCAATTGAGAAGACGAATACAGGCTGCTAGGGAGGAACAAGAACAGGAACGAGCAGAGGCACTGAGTCGACTGAATACTGGTGGATTTGAGATGGACTTTTCAGATGCGAGTGATATCAATGGTGAACATACCTCAAACAATTCTGTAATCTCCATGCAAGATGTCATCCCCTCTCATTTACACCATAAAACTCAGCGAAGATTGAAAGGGAAAAAAGTATTTGATGCTCTTGAAGAAAGCGATCAAACTGACGAATACTGGGCTTCAAAAGGCACTGGTTCAAGACGTAAAGATGTCATGATCAATAGTGGCCTTTTCAAGGGAATTCTTGATAGTCCCACTGGAAATGGCAGTGATAGTGATAGCAGCAAGTCAGATGCAGGTGATGAGTCTTCAATCAGAAAAGCTGAAATTACTACCAAAGATGTCATCCTTGAAGTAAAATACAATCTTTCCTCTCCGAGACGAACTCAAAATGATGAACAAAGTGTAGCCAATGGAGCAATTAACAACGACATTCTTAGTCTCAAGTCTACAAAGCATTACACAACTGCTCGTGGAATAGAAAAGAAACCTACATTTGCTTTAAGGATATTAGTCCAGGAGCGTTTGTCTCACATCATAGCACATGAGATTGCAGGATATCAAAGTCGAGTGGAAATCGAAAACAACACTTTAGCTGTGACTATTGATAGTCTCAAACACACGGCTGACAAGTGGCTCATTCCGAAAAGAGCCAGGAAAGCATTTCGTGCCGTTGCGTTTGAAACTTTATATTTCGTCGGTGAAAGGGATCTTATAGTGCGTGGAGCAGATGCAATTTTTGATTTGAATATCCATGAAGTTCAAGGGTTGTTTGCCCCAGTATTGGCAGCTTTAGGGGATGCAGATACCATGGAGACATGGCTTCAACAGACCCATGTAATGGCGGATAATGAGTTACATGGACCAGCTGAGCAACTTTCGTCAAAACTCGGTATGGTTCATGATAGGCATGAAAATCAAATATCTCAAAACTTAACAGCAAATCCGAAGGTAACGAGAAATGTGATAGGAAATGCAGTTAGAAACAATATGTAACAGCGTTCAATTATTTCCAAATTATATGTCTTTTATTAGAAATCAGAACATTGGGTTGTTACAATTGTTACAAATTCAATTGAGAGATGGCTTCTGTCATGGAGCCTGTTCTGCAGTTTATTACTTCCCATTTACATGCTAATAGAGTTCAATTGAGCTGAGTCTATTTAGAAGTTAAACGCGATGCCTATTTATTTGCAATTATGATCAGATCTTACATTTGGACTTCGGATTTTTATGGACAATCTTTGGATTTGTGAATACAAATAGTCAACATTTCCTCGTGTGACGTGTACTGTGTACTGTCGCGAGTCGTCGTCGCGAGTCCACAGTCCACAGCGATACGCATCACATATCACCTATCGAGATCAACTTCTACTTCTTTTTTATAGGTCTAATTGCAAATGATTACGAAAAAGATATTCAATGCGGTTTCTTTATTGTGTTTGGCTTATGCTTCAGCTTTGTCATCAACTGCTACTGATTCAAAATCCGCAACAACAATTGCGGCAGACAGAAGATCCTTCATTTTTCACAATCTTTCTCGTGCAGCCATTGTGGCATCAACTGTTTCTTGTAAATGTCCTGCAAGTGCCACATTGATGGATACTTCATCAGAAGAATGTAAAACATTCAAACCAGGCATTCCGTTAGGCGTGGAAAAGGCAAAGCAAAGATTTAAAGATGCTATAGCTGACGTGGACGAGCTCGTTGAAAATTATGATGCTATATGTAAAGGAGGAGGAGATAATGTTCGTCGTTATATTGGGACAGTCGGAGTCACTTCTCATATGTATGGAATTACAAAGGTACTCAAAGAATTGCGGGACGAAGCTGAAGACATTGTTGATTTCACAGAGACTTACAATGAATTTGAGGCGTATCTTTTCCAAGCTGAAGGTGCAGCATATCAGTCGCTATTTGTTGAACATTCTAGTGCAAAAGGCACACCAGAAACATTTCTAGCAAGAGCTAAGGAAGATATTATCCAGATGCGTAAATATATGGGTGATCTGGCGAAACAATTAAAGTTGTAGTTATAGGATCGGTAATAATTGTAGTATGATCATTTACTCAAACCATGCTCACAAAGCATTTAGTTCCATGGATGGCCATCTTCTGCAAGCTCGATCCATACTTCTCCACGTCGACGACCCATACTAAAAATAGCATCGTACTGAGCAAAGCGCACTAGATCTTCACTGTTCTGTGAAGCTTTGAGTCCATCACGATCCAACAATGCCCGTAACTCTCGATCGGCTTTCCTCACGACAGGTTCCATACTAGCATCCGTGAATTCCCGAACTGCAACAACGCTTTGTGGTACAGTGACAACTTTCATCGTTCTCCATTGACCTTCACCAGCCTTTTCAACGGCATCCTTCGGAATAGGGGCTTCTTTCTCTCCTGGTTTGGCATAAGTAAGAGGCCACATCATGTACTTATCTGAAACATCATCCGCCTGAACATCCATGATTGCAGGTCCTAAAGGTGACATTCCTTTCGTAAATGCGCCTAAGCTTCCAAAACCCTCATCACGCCTTTTATACGGAAGCTTCAATCCTGTATGACTGGGATACATTCTTACTTCATATCCATCCCCACGCCGAAGGAGCTGATATGGTAATTCTGGTGCAGCCTCTTTAGCTGTAAACCCTCCAGGGGATATTTGACCAATGAAGTCATTCACAGCTTTACCTTTGTCAACAGTTTGATATGCCCCACCACTGTTCGGTAAAATGTTGATGCTGTCCCAATAATCCTGTTGTTTGACTATTGATACTCCAGCAGCAGTTGTATCTTTTACAACTTTGTAGACGGATATACCCGTAAATCGAGCCGTAGGACACCAAGGAAGGATTTTGAACGTCATTTTCAAAGTCCAACGAGTGACAATGTCTTGAATACTTCCATCATCATTCACAAGCCCCCCTGAAATATTATGAAGAACGATACCTGCATCTTGGAACAAAATTTTACCCAATAGTGTTCTAGATGCTAACATATCCACGTTGTTTTTATACGATTGTACACCCGATAAAGAAGTCATAGGGTCATCGAAAGTAACATCATTTGCGTAGTACTGGGTCTCCATGGGATCAAAAAAGGTAATATATTCTCTTGAAATAACTTTTTTGAGTTTAGCTAAGTTGTTCGTAAGTGTTTCTACATCAGTAGAAGATGACGACACATGTAAATGGTGATCACTTCGTTGTGTTTTTTGAAGGTTTCGAATCGACGAATGAATTACAAACCCATGAATTTGTGCTAAGAAAAACAAAGCAAAACACCGTTTCCAATACGATTGACTCATTATGTCAGCTATCTGTAGCGCTGATATGGTTTTTGTTGTAACTGTTTCTGTGTTTTGATCGAAGAAGACGGGGCACTGGGGAAGTACGAAGTACGAAGCACGTATCGTCGTAGCTCGTAGGGAAGGCCGGACCTGTGACGTCATCAGTCTTTTTTTCATTGCGACGGCCGATCACCGAGCAGCTAGCAGCTAGCAGCTAGCAGCTATGCGATTCCAACGCCATTTCACGTAGAGTAGCTTACTTATTACTTACTCAGAGAGATAGAGTAAAGAAAGGAATAGCGATTGATACATACTTGACAAGCCACATGACCACAACGATGTTTGTTCTTTGCCTCATGGCATTAGCCTTTACTTTCACCCACAATACACACGCTTTCAATACGTCACGTTTGCTGATCCAATCGTTTATTCCGAGGAGAGCATCAAGAACATGCATATTTCAATCTTCCATTGATGATACTGCACCTGCAGATTTCTTTGCAGCTGCAATTAATGGGATGTCAATCAATGGTGAAGCTCCTGACATAACGATCTTAACATCTCAGAAAGAGTACGACTTAGCACTTGACTTTTTCATGTTTGAGCTCGGCAATGACATCATTTTTCTTGATAACAGTCGTGAAATAAGTAAATACATTGAACGATCTTTTGATACGATTGTTTTTCAAAGCAAGGGGGTGTTAGTAAATAATGGCAATGGGAGACCAATCGTAGGGGCATTCGAAGCTGTAAAATCACTGTATGAAGGAAACAAAGCTATTTTATTACTATCAGACGATGATGATTTCGCAAAACAAAAACTAATAACAAGTTTTAATTTCAAAGATGAACAACTGATTTCAATCGCTGATTTAACCAAAAAGAAAGATGCAATCAAAATGGAACGAACATTGATGGTTGTAGATCGTATGGACGTGGATGTCAAGTTGGCGAAAGAATTAGGCTTGAAATTGGCGCTTGTTTTCACTGGCATAACTAATGCTCAAGACTTGATTGATGGCAGTATGACACCAGACGAGAAACCGTTTCCTCATTTGATCTTTGCAAATGTGGGTATGATGAAACATTAAGTCAGAACAAAGTATCCAAATAAGCTAAACATATCATTTTTCAAAAAAGTGTTTTGTTTTTTTCGATTGTTACAACTGTTTGTGGTGTTGTGGTAGAGTGGCTCATGAGAACAAACCTAATGACACCATGTCAATGATGAAGGCATTTTGTATTTATCTTATTCTCGTTCGGGCATGTTCCGATGCATTTTACGTTGGAGTGAATGCTTGTAAAAGACAGCTATGTATGACCAAAAAATCACATACATTGGATATAGCAGAGATCATCAGAGCAGATTCAACGAAACAATTCGAACTTGTCAAAGACATGGGCAAAGGTATACTGTTCTTGAAGGACCAGAAAGAGACTTCTGCATATATTGATGCTAATTTCGATGCGATTTTATTTGATTGCGATGGAGTACTGTATCGTGGACAAGATGCAATTCCCGAGGCATCTAAAAGTTTGAAAGCTCTTCTGAAGCGAAAGAAAAAAGTTTTATTTGTTACCAATAATGCTGGTCAAAGTAGATTGCAGCTTAGAGATAAACTTACCAAGATTTTACAATGCGCTGAGATTCAAGAAAATCAAATCGTATCATCGAGTTACTCTGCATCCCGCTACCTGGAAAGAATTTGTGAAGAAAGAGGTTCGTGCATAAAAGATACAAACGTTCATGTCATTGGATCATCAGGTCTGTGTGACGAAATTCGTAAACTTGGATGTCATGTTACGGGAGGCCCTTCGGAAGATAAACCATCAATGAGCAGAGATGATTTACAAACCTATGGATTTGAAGTAGAAGAGAAGAATGGTAAAATCGATGCTGTTGTTGTTGGTCTTGATACTGAATTCAATTACAGAAAACTTTGCATCGCGAATGTTTTGCTGCAAAGATATCCATATGCAGCACTCATAGCAACGAATGAGGATGCGTTTGATCTTGTTGGTTCAGACTCACGGCATTTACCAGGTAATGGTGCTCTTGTGAAAGCCTTAGAATATTGCTCAGAACGAAAGGCCATCAATGTAGGGAAACCGTCAAAATTTTTGGCTGAATTGATGATGGTTGAACATTCATTGGATCCACAACGAACACTGTTTGTCGGTGATAGACTTGATACAGATTGTAAATTTGGCATTGACAACAATATGAAGTCCGCAATAGTTCTTACTGGGTGCACCACAGCACAGAAACTGATTGATATTGGAGAAGGAACAGATCAAGAGCCACTCCCTCATATCATTTTCCCTCATATGGGTATGATGGGAATTTATTAAAATATATACGCTATTATCTTTAATGTTACACTTCTATTAATGTTGAATCATAGGATGTATCCTGAGAGTCTTTTGATACCAGATTAGATCTTTCTTCGTTAGAAGACGATGAATCTTTGATCACATTGTATTTTTCTGTCGCTACTTCTGGTTCGTGATAAGACTTAATTTCTTTGCTGAAATGGACATGCTTTGTTTTCACACTCGTGATGGCTTTCCGTATCCATAAGGATGGTCTAAATGGATATTCTGGGTCAGATGCATCTTGAATTAAATCAATATTAATTGTAAGATAAACTCCAAGAAGAAATTGTACCATCATAGCTGAATACCCTGACCATGATTGAATTGTCAAATTATCTCTCCAAACAATGAGCCCAGTCATGGCATTGACAATCTGTGTCACACACGCAACAGCTGGGACAAATGTCTTTTGATTTACATGTGCTTGAAAAAATGTCGAATGGCCCATGACATATGTGCACAAAACGAACAGTAAGAAACTAATCATCAATGAAAATCCTCTCAATGATGCAAATGACGAAGAACACGATGTACATAGTACCGCTGATGCTACACGTGCCGCAAGAAGCGATATGAATGCAATATTCCCCCCAACTTCTTTGGTACTAACATAATACGTGTTGATGTACAAAGATATGAAAACAACAATTATGAGAAACAAAGTCCATAGTATTGCCGATGTCGCTTCCAATAATTCTAAAACATTTTGATTTTGAGGTTTTGGTCCAACAATAGGTATCATAAATGCACCCAGAGCAATGATAACTGCTCCTACTCGTGCGGACTTGTCAAACGTTTCTATTTTCGTCAGACAGTCAAATACAATAATATTCCAAACGAGCTGAGACGCAATTGCGATTGGAACAACGCATGATACTGGTCCAAATAGAGCAGCAGCTGTATTACACAAACCTGCTGATGCTTGGGCCATAATATTCAGGGGTAATATCAGCTTGTAAATGATGGGATGAATTTTCTTGTTGGATTCGTTTTGGCAATGTTTTGGATACGCCACAATGAATACAGATAACACCTGCATAAGCCCTCCGGCTATGGCCAGAAGAGTCGCAAATGTCATATTTTGTTCAATCATCTTCTCCGATTGGGGTAAAGAGAAGGGAAATGGAAATGAACTATTACTCAGAGAGCTATGCAGCTAAAAGGTCGGAAGAAAAACAATTCTCGTCGGAAAAATCGGAGACGAGAGACGACAACGACACACACGATTACAAGCCGACGTCGGCTGGTCGAGCCTATTGTCTTAGATAAAGTAAAAGTTACAACGTACAACGCTGAACTGAGAACTCACTACTCAGAGATGCTATCAAAAATATAAAACATTCGTTTCCTTTCCGCCTTTACCATTTTGATAATATATATATATCTTGATCTGTTTTGACATCATGTGTGGAAGGGCTGTACTGACTCATTTGGTACTGCAAAACGCTGTGGATATGATCATGAACAAGTCGAACACAATTCCAAAAGATTCAAACCAGCAGTCGTCTGTCAAGAATAATGATGCTGGTCAAGCAACCAATGTGATTCAAGATAACTACAATTTATCTCCAGGTATGTCAAGTGTGGTCTTTCATAAATTAAATGATGGAAGTATAGGGAACAGTGTCAAAATCTGGGGATTGGTCCCCAAGGGAGGCACTCCATCCAATCCACTTCCCGACGGCTTGAACAAACATTTTGCAAATTTAATGTACAATGCTAGATCTGATACATTGTATGACAAACACACGTTTCGAGAATTGGCATTGAAAGGACAAACTTGTATATGGGCTATAGATGGCTTTTATGAATGGAAGAAGGATGAAAGTAGTTCTACCAAACAGCCATATTTTATCTATAGAAAGGATGAGAAACCCTTACTGGTTCCTGGATTATGGACCAAGGTTCCCACAGGAAGAATAGTAGACGGAATAGAAGAGATGATTGAAACATTTACTCATATAACGACTGATGCATGTCAACCATTGACTTGGCTTCATCATAGACAGCCATGTTTCGTTTGGGATACAGATCTTGCTCTACAGTGGCTGAAAAACCCAAACCCTTTACTATTACGACAAATATCAGAAGGAGCAAGTGGTATGAATGCAGACAACAACCAATTGAAATGGCACCCTGTATCAAAGCAAATGTCAAAACTCTCATACCAAGGCGAAGATTGTACAAATGCCATCAAACTACCAAAGGTTGCCACGATTTCATCATTTTTTTCCAAACCAGTGAAAAAGGATGTAACAGATAAGGTTTTCATACAGGACAAATCCGTCACCGATTTTAACATCAAAAATGAAACTACCAACAAGGTATCATCTCCTCTTGCAAAAATAAAATCCACATCTCCACAAAAACCTTCCGTACATAAGAAGGGTGCAATCACCAAATTTTTTTCTCCTCAAAAGAAGGAACGGTAAATAGAACAAGATATAAAATGTTATTTTATGCACTAATGTGTAGATACTAAAGTCCATTCACGATTAATAGTATGCATGTAGGTACGTATGTAGATATGTCTGCACCACATATACATCATCATACGAAACAAAGATCTTCAAGGGAGTGGTCTGGATTCATACAGAATGTCTGCTTTGAAGCTTCCACAGCTTTAGCAGCTCTTGCCTTGAATGAGACAACTCGACCATGATCCTTAATATCCTTGAAGAAAACATGACCCAAATCCGTCCTCAACAATTTCCAAGCCTTGTACGATTCAATACCCGATGCGGAACGAGAATGAATCAATTCAATCAAACTCATGGGTGACACTTCATGTTTCTCTTCCTCTTGATCCAGAGCTTCCTCCCACACCATTTCAAAAAGTTCCGTTGACATGTCAAGATCATGAAAGAGTTCCATTTCAGATTTCTCATGAGCGGAAGCAAACTCTCCAAACAATTGCTGGATTTTCTTTTCATCATTGGGTGCTATTGGCATTGCATATGTGATTGCCTTATCCGCAATGCTATATATTTTACCCGAAGAGTCTTCAATGTCATACCTTGCACTTCCATTTGTTTTATGTTCGACATGAATGATTTTACCTACATGTTCTCGATTTTTTTCAGAAAATTCGACAAGTGTCCCCTTGGACAATGATTTTTGGGCGATGGTATCGTGGTCAGAAGATTCCTTTGAGCCATACATGGGGAACCTCATGAATGATTTCTATTGTTTTTGTGTAGTGAACAAGTAGTGAGAAACAAAGAAGATACAGAAGTCATTTGTCTCAACATGAAACCTACTTTACAACATAAACTTACTTTGTGGGGAACGCAAAAGGCATTGGCGAAAGAAAGACCCATTGCAACGATGATACTTTGATATTTATACATTTTGATTGCAAGAAACTTGTTGAAATGTAAATGTGTGAGTAACTCAATCGAAAAGATTTCCATCATCTTTGACATCACATCCATCACATCCTTGGTCATTGGGAACAGATGTTTCAAAATCATGACATTGTCCCTAGATGATACGGTTTCTTTCAGTTTATCATGCCTGTGGAGAAAATAGGCGCGGCAAACTCTTTCATCGATCCTCGTCAATGAACACAAGACAG
>Ga0213868_10005024_pt1 | contig 11962 bp, 12 predicted proteins | sample PICome_9_FD_160087 | JGI IMG/M metagenome (GOLD analysis project Ga0213868, IMG submission 160087) | Coastal seawater microbial communities near Pivers Island, North Carolina, United States - PICO127 | ecosystem: Environmental > Aquatic > Marine > Coastal | place: USA: North Carolina...
TTAATTCGGCATCGGTAGGATTTCGCCCTAGCCCCTGAAAACTGGCGACCAAATAATCAATCTCATCATCTGCCAAGGCCAAGCCTAGGGAAATATTCGCCTCTTTTAGCGCCTTAACGCCACCCGCCATAATATCCACTTCGGTCAATGGTGCCGGCTGATGCTGTACAAAAAGGGTTTGTGCCTGCTGTAAATCATTAAATACGGTTTCGACCATGCGATCGTGAAGCAGATCAGCTACTTCCGCTAGTTGCTGCTCTGATAATGGCTCAGTGGATTCAATGTAGTACGCCGTGCCGCGCTCAATACGCAAAACATCCTGTAAACCACAGTTATGAGCAATATCGGTGGCCTTACTAGACCATGGCGAAATAGTCCCCGGTCGAGGGACAACCAGAAGTAACTGGCCACTGGTAGAAACTGCCTGTTCCATAGGGCCATACTGCATTAATGCTTTAAGCGTATCCGTATCCACATTTGATAAGGGCTGAGTGACATCCGCAAAATGCTGATATTCAGCCTTAACATCCGTAATGGTAGGGGCTGCTTGCTTTAAGCTAGCAAGCAATTTTCTTTGGCGAAAAGCAGATAAAGCGGAAGCGCCAGCAATAATAAGCATAGGAAATAAGTTCCAAAATTAAGCAGTTAAAAACAAGCCGACATTTTATCTGAAAATTATGCTTTTAGGCACAAATAGATGAATTAGATTTCACATATTCTTAGCCACAGAGTTTAAACCATGTAAAATAATCAAAAACACCATTAACTGCCATATAAAGGCCCTGAATGGATCCGCTCCCTTCGCACATTAGAACGATCCGCAATCGCAGCATGCTCGTTGCTATTGCCCTGCTATGTTTGGCTTATATATCTGATAGCTCACATATCAGTGATATCGAAAAAGTCGTTCAACGCGGTGAATTAGTTGTTCTGACACTCCCAGGGGCCACCACCTATTTTGAAGACGGCGATGGTAAAAATGGGTTTGAATATGTATTGGCCAAGGCATTTGCCGACAGCTTAGGTGTTGAATTAAAAGTCACCACCAAATCCACTTTACCTAGCTTGCTACTCTCGGTGGGTGGACCACAGGGTGACTTTGCTGCAGCCAATCTCGTGAATACCGAAGATCGTGGTAAATCCTTTAAATTTTCATACCCCTATCATCAGGTTGTACAGCAACTTATTTATCGCGCCGGCGATCAGAAGCCAAAATCCTTAAACCAACTTAAAGGTGATCTCGCTGTTATTGCCGGCTCATCCCACAGTGAAAATTTGCAACAATTACGCAAGCAATTTCCTAGCCTAAAATGGCTCGAAGAAAATGATGCTGAAATGAGTGAATTAATCCGCAAAGTCCATGAGGGTGAAATCAGTTATACGGTGACCGATTCACTGGCCTATGATATTAATCGGCATATTTACCCCAATACACGCAAAGCCTTTAATGTTTCTGCACCACAAGCGTTAGCCTGGGTTTTCCCGAATCATGGCGATGGCACATTACTCAAGGCCGCTAACCAATTTCTACAGCAATTTACTGAAAGCGGTCAACTCGATGCCATCAAGCAACAGTTATTCGCTCAGACAAAACGCTTTTCAGCCGCTGACTCCAAGCAACTCGGTCAACTCGTCAGTAATCGATTACCCAAATTTGAAGCCATGTTCCGCCAAGTAGCAGAAAAATATGACCTAGATTGGCACCTAGTAGCCGCCATTGCCTATCAGGAATCCCATTGGAATCCCCGTGCCAAGTCTCCCACCGGCGTTCGCGGTCTGATGATGCTCACTCTAGATACAGCCAAAGAAATGGGCGTCACAAATCGCCTTGACCCTGCGCAAAGTCTTGAAGGTGGTGTGGCCTACTTCCTGAAACTAAAGGCGCGACTACCCGAGCGCATTCAGGACCCTGATCGCAGTCTATTTGCCTTAGCTGCCTACAATGTGGGCTTTGGGCATTTGGAAGATGCGCGAATCCTAGCCGTAAGAAATAATAAGAATCCAGATGTCTGGGTGGATGTCAGGGAACACTTACCGCTTCTTAGTAAAAAGAAATATTACAGCACCTTAAAGCGGGGTTATGCACGAGGCAATGAACCGGTTATCTATGTGGATAATATTCAGTACTACCGATCTTATTTACAGCTTAATTCGGTATCACAGCAATCAAACCAAAAGAATACTCAGGATAAAGAGCGGGAAAACTGGCAGCCCGTCACCCCTGACGCTCTGTAAGTGAAACTAGCGTCGTTGCTTAAAGAAATCTTTCATTAAAGCTCGGCACTGGTCTTCCAAAATACCGCCCGTCCATTGCATCGAATGATTAAAATGACCCGACTCTAAAAGGGCTAGCTGACTGGTTAAAGCGCCAGCACGAGGCTCTGGCGCACCAAAGATAATTCGATTAATACGGGCATGAATCATTGCCCCCACACACATGGTGCAGGGCTCAATGGTGACATACAGATCGCAGCCCGCCAGTCGATAATTCTCTAAATTTTTAGACGCATCGCGCAGGGCAACAATTTCCGCATGCGCAGTAGGGTCAGAGGAACCAATAGGACAGTTATAGCCTCTACCAACCACTTCGCCATTTGCCACTACCACAGCACCCACAGGCACCTCACTCTTCTGGGCAGCCTGCTCTGCAAGCACTAATGCCTGCTGCATAAAATCGATATGATCGTCCAAAAATTGTTCCTGTTAATTCCACTCTACAATCCAAAAATAGCGTAAACTGCTTATCCCAAACAAGAGTAGTTATTAAATTTCAATGTTAACTGAACCCACAAGCCAACCGATTAATATTTATTCAGACTGGAAGGCTGAATTAAGCAACTGTATCAGTTCAATAGATCAATTATTACAGCAGCTTGGCCTTAATTCAAAAGACCTAAACGCTAGCCAACTTGCCACCCAAGAATTTTCCATCAAAGTGCCGCAACACTATGCCCAATTAATGGAATATGGCAACCCAGAAGACCCCCTACTCAAACAGGTACTTCCGATTGAAGCAGAGCTTAAGCAAGACCCCAGCTTCAATACCGATCCAGTCAATGAATCAGAGTACAATCCCGTAGCGGGCATTGTACATAAATATCGCAATCGGGTTCTGATGATTATTAGCCCCAACTGCGCAATCAACTGTCGCTACTGCTTCCGCCGTCATTTTCCCTACCAAGAAAACCGCCAAAGCAAACAGCAATGGTTGCAGGCACTTGATTACCTCAAAACTCGACCTGAAATTAATGAAGTAATTTATAGTGGCGGCGACCCCTTAGCCGCCAATGACAATTTTTTATGTTGGCTTACACAACAAATTGAATCGATAAAACAGATAAAACGCCTGCGTATTCATACTCGACTGCCCGTGGTTATTCCAAGTAGGGTCGACAATCAATTACTTGATTGGCTAGGTAACACTCGTCTAAAACCGACTATGGTGTTACATATTAATCACGCCAATGAAATAGATGCAAAGCTATGCCAAGCGGTTGACCAACTAAAATCTGCAGGTATCACTATGCTTAACCAAAGCGTACTTCTTAAAGGGGTAAATGACTGTAGCGAACAACTTATCGCTTTAAGTGAAAAGCTATTTGATACGGGAATAATGCCCTACTATCTGCATATGCTAGATCCTGTTCAGGGCGCTAGCCATTTTGATATACCTGTAGATCAAGCTATTGAAATTTTTAGCCAAATGCAGGCAGAACTTCCCGGTTTTTTACTGCCTAAATTGGTACAAGAAAGAGCTGGAGAAAAATCTAAAAGTCTTATTCTATAAATTAAAAAAAGAATTTATTAATATTTTCAGGCAAAGAATCATCACCTTTTTTAAGGTTCCAATACCAGAAAAGGGCAAAGCGATAGCATGGAGAAATGTTTAAACGTATTTGTTATGTTTTAGTCGTTGATAAAAATCGAATATGTAAACCAAAATAAACATCGCTATAAGACTCTCTTTAACTTCACCATCATTAATTTGTAAAAAAGCGGGCATATCAATATTAAACATGCTATAAATTTTATCATGTATAGAGATTAACAGGACCATACCTGCAGCAATTGCACAGTTTAAACTTGGCATAATCAAAGTAAATGTCGATGAGATGTCTGCAGTAACCCCTTTATTTCGAGTAAAAAGTGGATAAAAAAGACCTCCAATTACTATGGCCAAGGACATAAGAAACCGAGGTACTTGGTCAAATAATGCAGAAGTATTATGTAGATTCGTCTCATGCTGATTATTAACCGTTAACCATGCTTCAGGTGTTGACCAATCAAATAAATGTTGTCCCCAGCTTATCTCCTCACCCAAAAAATAAATACAGCCCAGTGCGTATACCACTAGCCAACTGAGCGTAAAATCCCTAAAAAGTACCGTTGTGTTGGAGGCTAATATTGGCGATATAGTCTTTTTGCGAAATTGAAAAAAAATTCTTATCGTCAATGACAACGCTAATACAAGGACAACTACAGTAATGTTTTCAACTGCCCCACTTTCTTTAGCAAAATAAAATGGAGCACCCTCAAAGAAAGCAAAAAAAACATATGGCGATATTAATAAGGCAATCGGTGAAGCAAAGTAGATAAACTTACTCATAACATTGAACTTCATATTAATTCTCATCTAACTACTAATGATTTGATTGTGAATAATAATAAATTAGAACAGGTCCGGTTATCAACTAAATAAAACTCAAGTAATCAATCAAATAAGTGTATGTAATATTTTTTAAAAAACTAAAGGTTCAAAAAAGGTTGCCAATGGCAACCTTTTAACCGTTATTAAGAAAATTATTCGTCTTCGTCATCATTAACCGCATCAACCACCTTATCCACTGCAGTGATAGGTAATATAACAATACCCACAGCAGTATCAACCACAACTAATGGTAATGTTAGCAAGGTGCATCCGCCAAGACCAGCAAGCATAAAACAGAGTAGCAATTTATTGAACATAGATAATTCCTTGATATAAATTAAAGCCAACGCCTTACCTGTTGGCAGTAAACTTTATATTTACCTGAAAAAATCGCCTTCATTGCTCGCTCTTCAGGTAATATTTGAAAATAATTCAAATAAGCTACAAAACTAGGCACCAGAATAAACCCTGAAACAGCACCTGTTTTGACCCATATACTTATTATAAGCAATAACATACCCAAATACATTGGGTTGCGGCTTATTCTAAAGATGCCAGTGGTTACCAACGAAGAGGCTGCTTCTGGATTAAGAGGATTAATAGTTGTTTTAAGTTTAATAAACGCGCTAATCGCAATTAACAATACTATAAATCCAACCATCATTAGAAATAATGAAATTATACTTTGACCACTAAACACTATGCTTGGTGACCATTTATTGGGGAAATAAATAAGGGCGGCAAAAACTAATGTAACAATAGGTGGTGGAATTTTATTTTTTAAATATGAATTCATAAAACTTAAACCCTCTATAAATAGCGAATAAAAGTATAATTAAGTCGTTAAGTAATTAATAAAGCGATGAAGCATTCAACCCAATCGCTTTATTAGCACTAGCTGTAAAAAATTAGAATAAGACACCAAATCCTAAGCTAAATCCAGATCCATCTATACTAATGCCATCGCTATTAGCAACACTATAATGATAGCCACCTTGCAAGCAGATACCTTCTAAAATACATTTCCCTAATGAAACAGCTATAACATTGTTATCTCCAATATCATCAGCTTGCGCGGTAAAGAAAAAATTAAAGCTTAAACCGTTCCCCAAACCAGTTGAATAGCCAGTACTAAGGAATGTTTCCGACCCCTCAGCTGATACTCCTGCATAATTCATCTTAGTCTCATTACTTGAAACACCAAATGAAAGACCACTTCCCGTTCCCTCTCGCAAATCAACCCTACTAGTATGGTACCTAAATCCAAATACGCTGCTATCCATATCGATTTCTTCACCAACCAACTCATATTTGCCAGTTGATTTTGACCCCATGAGCTCAATATTATCATTAACAAAATAACCAAAAATCATACTATTTTGCTTGATATCGCCGTCCACTGTTAATCCATTGGCAGAAATATCAGCCCCAATTGTTGAATAATTGTAAGCAAACATTCCTTTGTGCATTTCTGCGCTAGCGAAACCAGATAAAGTAAAAATCATTACACCTAAAATATACTTGAACATAAACTCTCCTAATTATTAATATAACTTCCAAAATTTTTATTACAAATTCTTATATGAAATATTTAGTTATAGCTGAAGATAAGGGTATGCTCTATAAAATATTTATATATGAATAATAGCTAGCGGTAAGGAGTGGGGCAACTCAATCAATAATGAGCTTAATTTATTCGCACTCATTGATAGAAAAATTTTATAAAGTGTGAAACAGGTGTGAAGATAACAACCTAATAATTTAAGGTGAGTGTAGCATTGATACCCTAAACACATTGAAGGCTGCCAGAAGCGCAATATCTTTATCTGCGGGGAAAATTTTAAAAACACATCTAAAACTGTGTGGAAGATACTCTGAATAGTGACTTAGATTTTGAATAAAAAATTGGAGAACAACTAAAAACGCTACAACGCTACAACGCTACAACGCTATCTCGACACTTTTTACCGCTTAACATCTCTTTAAATAAAGCTAGCTGACTATTCTCAAGGCCACGACTTGTCCACCAAATCGCATGCTCATTGATACCTCGCTGATTATCAATGACCAGTCCCCACATTGGCGCTATCTGATTGGGGATCATGGAGTAACGAACATCTGTGACCAGATTTTTCTCTTCATCAAAGCCCAAATAGTCCTGTGAAAACCAACGAAACCTCTCAATATCCTTTCTTTGCTGGCTGTCTTTTTCAAGATTGGGTAGATGAAGTTGATAGTCAAATATTAGAATACTCTCTCCCGCACACCAGGTTGATGATTGAACGGTTCGAATAGCATCAACATAAAATTTTTCATCATGCTGATAAATGGACTTCCATAAAATCAGATTTCCAAAGGACGGTTTAAGTGTCAAACGCTCTGGATTATGCCCTCTTGAAAGCGCGAGCTTATTAGCCGCCTCAAACGCTCTATCATATTGAACAAGGCCTAAAGACAGATAAAAAGCGACCCATCCAATGGCAAAAATACTAAATAGCCGCTTCCTGGTTTTTATTGCAGTTCCTACAAGGATTAAGATAGGAATGGTAAACAGCGGATCAACAATAGATATATTATTCCAAGTAACTCGCTCGTTGGAGAAAGGCGAGAAGAGCAACGTGCCGTAAGAGGTACAGGCATCTAACATTCCATGGGTTGCATAACCCAAAAAACTTGCCAGATAAACAGTTTTTAAACTTATAGATTTTCTAAATAAAGGATAGAGAAAAAGAGCAACAATCAAAGCACCAAAAGGAATAAAAAACAGCGAATGACTGAACTGTCGATGGTATTCAAGAAATAAAATTGGATCCGTTGATGACCGAATCAAAACATCTAAATCAGGCGCCAAACCTGCAATAAAACCAATCAGACTGATACTGAGGATATTTTTCTTGTTAGCAGTGTACTGGGCAAAGGCTGCGCCGACTGTAGCTTGAGATATTGGATCCATATTATTTAGTTAAATATTACTCCCATTCAATCTTCGATAACGCTTTAATGCAAATCAAGACTTTGACATTAATATATTTTTTCATTTTTTGGAAGTTACCAAAGATCTACGGTAATTCTTCAAAAAAACATCAAACATCAACTATATTTAATCTAAATCACCAAAAGTGTAGTGCTTTCATATACATACATGAATTATAACATATTGAGCGAGATGACATGAATTTAAGAGATACTTATCAAGAATTTTTAGCAGAAAATAGTTAACTCTCACAAAAATATTGCAAGATCATAATGCAACCAGAAAATACAAGTATCGATTGAGAAAGCTGAAGAATAAGCTAAATGTTCTCATTCAAATAGTTAAAATAATCATGCACAGATGTATATACAAAGCAGTTTTTAGTGATAAAATGTTGCCAAAAAAATTAACCTAGGAAGTTATTGTGCTAAAAACTGTAATTAAAAAATGTAATTATTCGCTCTCTGGGATCAAGAGTACTTGGCATTCTGATCTAAGCTTTAGGCAGTGGTGCTTGCTTGTCTTAGTTTCAGATATATCTGCTTTATGTTTTATTAATAATAAAATGGAGATAGTTCTTATTTTAGTCCTAGGTTGGTTGCTTCTTGCTTCAGAGTTAATCAATACTGCAGTTGAGTCGGTAGTTGACCTGGTCTCTACTGACTACCATCCGCTTGCTAAAAAATCGAAAGACGCAGCAAGTGCCATGACATTATTAACATTTATTTCTCTTTTAACATCATGGGTTGCATACATAAGGATTCAATGTGGCTAAGATTAAGATTTTAAGAGGTTTAATCGCCCTATCATTCTGTTCGATATTAATTAAGATTTTAATTGATTTGTATGGGTTCTCGTCCAGTCTGCTTTATTCTAATATAACTCCGTTCTTCTTGGCGTCATTAGCTTTTATTATCTCATGCTACTTGTCTAAGGTAGATAGTAGTATGCCTATTAACCTTAAGATAATCATCCCGTTTAATATATCGCTACTATTAATCATGCCGTTTCTATTAATAGAAATAGCCTTTGGGAACTTTCATATTTTTGCAATTGCCTCAACTTTAAAAACAATCGATACTATTTCATTAATTAATTTAGCCATGAATGATTTTTTAGATCTTATCCTAGAAGGAGTCATGTTGTGGATTATTTTTTCAGTATCATCAATTTACTTGATTTCTCGGATAAATAATTTCAAGTATATACTGGCTTCTATAACGATTTTTTTTATAACATTTAACCCAATAACAATTTCAGTAAGTGATTTATTATTTTCAGGTCCTCAAGATAAAATAGACCTTGTGAAAGATTTTAAAGGAGTGTCAATTGATGAAACGATGGGTAGTAAGAAAAACTTAGTGCATATCTACTTGGAAAGCATGGAAAGAAGTTATGCGCAGGTCTCGGCAACTAAAACATCTTTTGGTTATTTTAGTGAACTAGAGAAAAGGGGATTAAGTTTCACTAATGTCAGCCAAGTTTTTGGTACCCATTTCACCGCTGCTGGATTAGTTGCATCCCAATGCGGCGTCCCATTGCTTCCAAATGGAATATTTGATTATAAAAACAAAATACATGAGAACACCTCACGAGATTTTGGCAACCAAGAGGATCGGTTCATGAGTGGGATCGTTTGTCTTGGAGACATCCTTAAGCGAGAAGGATATTTTTTAAGCTATATGAACGGATCTAGCCTTGAAATATTTTCAAAAGGAAAATTATTCCTTTCGCATGGGTACGATCATGTTTTTGGAATCAATTCTCTTGTTGATAGTGCTAATGAGAGCAGACAGAATAAATGGGGCCTAGATGACAGTTATATTTTTGAAAAAGCCGAAAATGAAATTGAGAAGTTAAGTAAAAGTGGAAAACCATTTGCTCTTACGATGCTTACTATTGGAACACATGGGCCAGATGCTTATTTAGATGATACATGTGAAGATTTTGTAGTTGAAAAAAGCTATATACCTGCAGCGATTAAATGTACTGCAAAGCATGTAAAAAGTTTGCTTGATAAGATTGAGTCGCTCGGAATTATGGAGGATACAATTGTCGTAATTCAAAGTGATCATTTAGCGATGAAAAACACCTTATATGATCAGCTACAAGCTATTGGGCCTGAGAAACGAAAAAACTATTTTGTTATCCTTGGCACTAACCAAAAGAAAGAAATAAACACCATGTCCACACAATTTGATATTTACCCAACAATCCTAGAAGTTATGGGATTCAAGCCTAAGGCCAGAACAGCAAATTTAGGCATTTCCATGCTGTCTAATAAAACGAAATTAGCAGAAATTTATGATATCGAAATGATCTCATCGAACTTAAAAAATAATGTGAAGCTTCAAGAGCTCATGTGGGCTGATGATTAATTTTTTTGCCGGCACTTACCTTACATCAGAAATTATTTCGTGCCAGCTTTAACAATTTACATACGAAACTACCACATTTGCCACTCTGTGTGACTCGAAACACTTTAGTCATGCCTTCTAGTAAGTCATAACACTAGTTTTTGTATTGCGTTTTGAGACTCTTTTAGCTAGGGCCGTAGGTGAAGATCCTTATGATCCGCAATAATCAACAAGACTTACTCGTAAGTTAATTGTTAACAAAAAAGAGTTTACAGCGCCTAAAAACTATTGCGCAAGACTTGTGACACGACTTTCCTAAGAATTACCCGAACTTAATTTTTATATGGTATTGATATTATAATTATTTTTGTACTGGTTACTACTCCTACTCAATGACATCCTGATCGTAAACCATTGATTATATTGATATTTTAAATAGTGTGAAACAAGTGTGAAAGTAAAACCTTTGCCTTCACCCGAAAAAATTAATCAAAAGCGCTTAAAACCCTTTGATAGTTTCACGCCGTGTAACTAGAGAATATCATAATCTATGGCATTTCAAACTTCATATACATCCCAAAAAAAATCTGGTTACATTACAATTGATCATAGGGTTAATTTGGAGAACATAAATGCATCAAATACTGGCAATAATACTGGCAATGTTTTTAGTAGGTTGCAGCTCCAAACCACTGGAAAAATTTGATGTAAATCAAAACCCCAAAACAATCGTAGCAGCTAATAAGTACGACTTAGGTGAAGTTTTAAACCACAGTTACTTCTTTGAACAAGCCAACAAGGAGCAAAGTTATACTCTATACATACCTAATTCTTATGATGAATCTCAGAGTTACCCACTAATAATACTTCTGCATGGGCTTCGCAGTAATCCTAATCAAATCATTAACTACAAAGGAATTATCCCCGAGGCAGAAAAGCGTGGCTACGTCATAGCTGCCCCCTATGGATACAACGAGCGTGGGTGGTATGGTAGTCGTGGAAAGGGCAAAAAGGGTGTTGCGTTTGGAAAAGCAGATGATCCAGAAAACCTTGGTGAGTTAAGCGAGATGGATGTCATGAACGTGTTGAAAATTGTGAAAAAAGGCCTTTCGATTGACCCTCAACGTATCTTCTTGCTTGGTCATTCTATGGGCGGTGGAGGGGCATTACATTTAGCTGCAACTTATCCTCAAGTATGGACTGGCTTAGCTTGCTTGGCACCATCATTTAATGGGGAATACTCAAGCTTAGATGATTTAAAACATTTACCTGTGTATGTAGTTACCGGTGATAAAGATCGTCTTGTTCCTGTCAGAAAGATTCGACGCTTGGTTGAAGAAATGAAGCAGCTTAATATGGATGTGATCTACCAAGAAATAAAAGGCGGTCGACATTTTAGAACCATAACTCACAATCCAGAAATGATTGCAGAGGTTTTTGACTTCTTCGATCAAAATCAATAAAAGTTTTGCCGAAATCATCAAAGTGATGTTTGTCACTTATGATTTTCAATAGACACGAGTTTGTGAAACAAACTCTGAAAGTAGGATTTAAAAACGCAATATATACAATAGGTTACAAAAGTGTGAAACAGTTTAATAATTTATAACCTATTGATTTTAAAAGGTTTTTTTAGATATGGTTACTCCCACTCAATGACATCATGATTGTAAACCATTGATTATATTGATATTTTCAAAAGTGTGAAACAAGTGTGAAAGTAGAACCTTTGCCTTCAGCCGACAAAATCAATCAAAACCGTTTATAAAATCGCCGATAGTTTCACACCGTGTAACCAAAGAATATCATAATCTTTTGTACAGGTAATTCGTTATAAAACATTAAAATTTATATTTCTCATTCTGGGGCTATTATTTTTATTGCACATAGTGCCACAAGTATTTAATATACCCCCTATGGGTATACGATTTTTAACTTTTTGTTTGCTTGCAATACTTTCAATCAGTGTTGATAGCATACCTG
>Ga0213868_10005034_pt1 | contig 11946 bp, 9 predicted proteins | sample PICome_9_FD_160087 | JGI IMG/M metagenome (GOLD analysis project Ga0213868, IMG submission 160087) | Coastal seawater microbial communities near Pivers Island, North Carolina, United States - PICO127 | ecosystem: Environmental > Aquatic > Marine > Coastal | place: USA: North Carolina | collected...
TTACGATGGCACAGCTGAACCCGACCGTCGGCGACATTGCAGGCAATGCAAATCAGGCGCGCGAGGCTTGGGCCGAAGGCAAAGCAAATGGTGCTGATTTGGTTGCATTGCCAGAGATGTTCTTGGTCGGCTACCAAACTCAGGATTTGATCGCGAAACCAGCATTTGTGGCCGACGCGTTAGAGCACTTGCATGCATTGGCCCGCGACTGCGCCGATGGACCAGCGCTTTCTATTGGGGGTCCTTTCGTCGAAGACGAGCGGCTTTATAATGCCTATTTCACGCTGCGCGGCGGCGAAATCGTTGCCTGCGCGCGCAAGCACTTCCTTCCGAACTTCAATGTCTTTGACGAAGTCCGCTTGTTTAAAAGCGCCGATATCGCCGGGCCTTATGCCCTCAACAATGGGGCGCGCATCGGCAATCCGATTTGCGAAGACGCATGGTATCCGGATGTTTGCGAAGCGATGGTCGAAAGCGGCACAGAGATTTTAGTGATCCCGAACGGGTCACCCTACTTTCGCGACAAATTTCCGATCCGCATGAACAATATGGTGTCTCGGGTGATCGAAAATGATGTGCCGTTAGTTTACCTGAACATGGTCGGCGGGCAAGACGATCAAATGTTTGACGGCGGATCATTCGTGCTGAACCGGGGCGGAAAGCTGGCTGTGCAACTGCCGTTCTTGGAAAGCTCTGTCGTGCATGTCGATTTCACACTGACGGACGCAGGTTGGCATGCAGCGGATGGCGAAAAGGCGATTTTCCCCGACAGCATTGAGCAAGACTACAGAGTTATGGTCGAAGCGCTGCGCGACTATATGCGCAAAACAGGATTTGCGAAGGTGCTGTTAGGCCTTTCAGGTGGCATCGACAGTGCGATTGTAGCTGCGATAGCAACAGACGCGTTGGGTGCGCAAAACGTGCGCTGCGTGATGTTGCCGTCCGAATACACATCGCAAGGCTCGCTTGATGATGCGGCGGCGGCGGCGCAGGCATTGGGCTGCAAATACGATACTGTTAGTATCGCGGGGCCGCGCGCGGCTGTCACCGAAGCGTTGGCACCTTTGTTTGCGGGGCTAGACGAAGGTCTGACCGAAGAGAACATCCAGTCACGTATCCGCGGTTTGCTGTTGATGGCCCAATCCAACAAGTTCGGCGAAATGCTTTTGACGACGGGCAACAAATCCGAAGTCGCCGTGGGCTATGCGACCATCTATGGCGATATGGCCGGCGGATATAACCCGATCAAAGACATGTACAAAACCCGCGTGTTTGAGGCTTGCCGCTGGCGCAACGCGAACCACCGCGCTTGGATGCAAGGCCCCGCAGGAGAAGTAATCCCTGTGGCGATTATCGACAAGCCGCCATCGGCCGAACTGCGCCCTGATCAAAAAGACGAAGACAGCCTGCCGCCTTATGATATCCTTGACGGGATACTGATGATGCTGGTGGATCAAGACGCCTCGGTGGCGGACTGCGTGGCTGCGGGCTATGATCGCGCAACGGTCAAACGTGTGGAACATCTGCTGTACATCAGCGAGTATAAACGCTTTCAGTCTGCCCCCGGCCCACGTCTATCATCGCGCGCGTTCTGGCTCGACCGCCGGTATCCGATCGTGAACCAGTGGCGTGACAACAGCTAAGAAAATGTTTCCGCGTAAAGGCTGAAACACGGATCAAAGCAAGCCTGCGCTATCGAAAAACCGGTGGCAGCTATTTGGTTTTCTTGGGGTTAGTTCTCACGCTACCGCGGTGATCTAACTGTGCGATCTGCAAGCCATCAAAACCAGGTGTCCAATATCATTCACCTCATTTCCGTGTGTTTGGGAAAAAGGCAATGCCTCGATAACGAGACTAGTCGCCAGAGCTGGGCACGGAAACAGGCGTGTGACAGCGGGCAAAGTCTTTGGCACAAAAGAAGATCGTGCTAGGATGCGACATGGCAGAGAATAAAACCCAAGCAACGACGCAATCCGTAAGCGATTTCATAAATGCTATCGCGCATCCGACACGGCAGGCCGATGCATTAGCTCTAGACAAGATGTTTCGCCAAGTGACCGGTTGGGTGCCGCAAATGTGGGGTCCTTCCATCATCGGTTACGGCAGTTATCATTATACATATGACAGTGGGCGCAGCGGTGATTTTCTGGCAACCGGCTTTAGTCCGCGCAAATCGAATATGTCGATCTATATCATGCCGGGCTATGCGGATTTTAGCGGTATTCTTGCGCGGCTGGGCAAGCACAAAACCGGCAAGTCATGCCTTTATCTCAACAAGCTCGAAGATGTTGACGTGGATGTGCTGGCAGACCTCGTGCGCGCGGGACTAAAGGACCTGAAAGGCAAGTGGCCGGTTCAGGCAACCTGAAGTATGATCTTCTTTTTCCCCGAAAACTTCGGGGTGAGGGGCATCGCCCCAGAAACTGGACATCCGCTGCGCGGCATGGTCAATACCTCGCAACAGGAGACATACTCATGACCACGACCAGATTCGCCCCTTCGCCCACAGGTTGGATACACATCGGCAACTTGCGTGCCGCGCTGTTTAACTACGCGATTGCGCGCCAGAACGGCGGTAAATTCATCCTGCGGATCGACGATACCGACAGTGTGCGGTCAAAGGACGAATATGTCGAAGGTCTTAAGGAAGATCTAAAGTGGCTTGGCTTTACATGGGATCAAACCGAACATCAGTCAGCGCGGATGGAAAACTATTTGGTCGCCAAGCAAAAGCTGATCGATATGGGCCGGCTTTACGAATGTTTTGAAACCCCGACCGAACTTGACCTCAAGCGCAAAAAGCAACTGAACATGGGCAAACCTCCGGTCTATGACCGTGCAGCACTTGCACTTTCGGACGCAGAAAAAGACAAACTGCGCGCAGAACGTGGATCGCATTGGCGGTTCAAACTGGATCAATTGCGCACAGAATGGGCTGACGGGATTATCGGTGATATTTCAATCGATTCAGCGTCGGTTAGTGATCCGGTTTTGTTCAAGAATGACGGTCAAATTTTGTATACTTTGGCGTCTGTTGTTGATGATACCGAAATGGGCATCACTGACATTGTGCGCGGTTCAGACCACGTGACGAACACGGCAACCCAAATTCAGATCATCGAAGCGCTGGGCGGAAATGTCCCGCGTTTCGCGCATCATTCATTGCTGACCGGACCACAAGGCGAAGCACTGTCGAAACGGCTTGGCACGCTGGCGCTGCGTGACCTGCGCAAACGCGGTATCGCACCAGAAGCGATCTTGTCTCTCATGGCGCGCTTGGGGTCTTCCGAGCCGATTGAGCTACGTGCAAATCTTGACGAAGTTGTTGCGGCGTTTGATCTCTCGAAATTTGGCTCTGCGCCAACGAAATTCGATGCAGAAGACCTCGTACCACTGACCGCCCGTCATCTGGCCACTCTGAGCGCGGGTGACGTGGCCGATGTCTTGACGTCGGCGGGTGTGCCCGCAGAGTTAGCAGAACCATTCTGGCAGGTCGTGCGTGAAAACATCACCAACCTTGATCAAGTGTCTGACTGGTGGGCCTTGTTCCGCGACGGCGCTACGCCACTGGTTGCAGATGAAGATCGCGAATTCATTGCGCAGGCCTTTGATTTATTGCCGCAACTGCCCTTTGATGCTGACACCTGGGGTGCTTGGACATCCACAGTGAAAGAGGCAACTGGCCGTAAAGGCAAGGGGCTGTTCATGCCGCTGCGCAAAGCGGTAACTGGCCGCGAGCGTGGACCTGAAATGGCAGATGTGATGCCACTGCTGCAGGTTCGTCCGACGCTGTAGTAACATGTTCACATCGCCGAAGTGTTGCTAGAAACCGCGAAAGTGCTTGAGTTCACTGGTTTGTCCTGCTGTTGTGCGCAGCATTGACACGCGTGGGCGCAATTTCGATGAGCGAAGCAAAACCAAAAGCACATAGCGACACGCGAGCTGTCTTTACGCAAGGCAGCTTGTTTCGCCATATTTCGGTGATGTCACTGACAGCCTCCGTGGGGTTGATGGCGGTATTTCTGGTCGATTTTGTCGACATGATTTTCATCTCGATGCTGGGCAAAGCAGAATTGGCAGCTGCCGTGGGATATGCTGGCGCGGTCTTGTTTTTCACCACGTCCTTCGGGATCGGCATGGCGATTGCGGCAGGTGCCGTCGTGGCCCGCGCTTTGGGTGCCGGCGAAGCAGAAGAGGCCCGCAGGCGTGCTACAAACTCGCTGATCTACGGTGTCATCTTTGGCGCTATTTTTGCCGCCATCGTCTGGATGAACCTCGCGTTTCTGGCGGGCCTTCTGGGTGCGACAGGGGCCACGTTGGACCTTGCTGTGCACTACTTGTCGATCATCGTGCCATCGTTGCCGTTCTTGATTGTCGGCATGATTGGTGGCGCGATTTTGCGCGCGCACGGCGATGCACGGCGCGCAATGATGGCGACGATTTGGGGTGGATTGGTTAATGCGGTGCTTGATCCGATCTTGATCTTTGGCCTTGATCTTGAACTGACGGGTGCGGCAATCGCCAGTGTCTGCGCGCGCATTGTGATCGCGGTTACTGCGTTGATCCCGCTGATTAAATATTACGACGGCTTTGACAAACCCACATTTGGCAGTCTCACAATCGATATTCGCCCGATCTTTGCTATCGCCATTCCTGCGATCCTAACCCAACTCGCGACACCAATTGGCCAAGCATATGTCACCCGCGCGATGTCTGATTTCGGTGAAGACGCCGTTGCAGGCATGGCGATCATTGCGCGCATGTCGCCTGTTGGCTTTGCGGTTATTTTTGCGCTGTCGGGTGCGATAGGGCCGATCATTGGCCAGAATGCGGGTGCCGGGTTGAACGACCGTGTGCGTGGGGCCTTCCGCGACGGATTGCTGTTTACCGCAATAGTCGTTGTCGTGGTTTCAACGCTGTTTTTCCTCGCACGTCCAGCCATTCAAATGTTGTTCCAGCTAGAGGGCACAGCGCTAACGCTGGTCTTTCTATTCGCGGGCCCACTGTCGCTGATGTTCTTTTTCAACGGCGTTATTTTCGTGTCGAACGCGGCATTCAACAACCTTGGTCACCCGTTCTATTCGACGATTATAAACTGGGGGCGAAATACATTTGGGACCGTCCCCTTTGTGTTGGTCGGGGCTGCTTGGTTTGGCGCGCCCGGTGTGTTGGTCGGTCAGTTTCTGGGCGGCGCTGTCTTTGCAGTTCTGGCGCTCATGCTTGCTCGCAAGGTCATGGCGCAGCCATCGGATGGTGCCCCATCTGAACCATTCGCCCGCCAAGCGCGCCTGTTTAGTCTGCTACATCATCGCCGCTGATTACTCGCGGGCACGCAGAACCTGCGCGGGTTTCGCTGACAGCGGTCGCCATGCAAAGGCAAGCCCCGCAAGCGTGGATGCAGCGATCCCGCCACCAATTATCAGCAACGCATTGCCCCAGATCAGGACATAGGGCGTGTCCATGATAAAGGTCGAAACAGCCCAGCCGCCCAAGATGCCAGCGCCAAGTGCGACCGTTCCCGCGGCCAGCCCCAAGATAGCGGCACGTAATGCAAAGCTTGCGATGATTTGACGGCGTGGCGCGCCAAGGGTTTTCAAAACCGCCGACTCAAATGTCCGCGCACGTTCGCCCGCAGCAGCCGCTCCGATCAGGACCAGAAAGCCAGTGACCAGCGTGATCAACGCACCATACCGCGTCGCAGCAGAGATACCGCCGACCAGTTCGATGACCTGATCAATCGCGTCGCGGATGCGGATTGCGGTGATGTTGGGGTATGCGGTCGCTAAATCCCGCAAAATCGCAGCCTCTGCCTCTTCTTCAGCATAGACAGTTGAAATCCAACTGTGTGGTGCACCAGCCAAGGCCCCTTGGTTCATGGCGAGCACAAAGCCGATCCCGGCGTCTTCCCAACTCACATCGCGAAAGCTGGTGACTTCTGCGGTGATGTCGCGGCCCAGCACATTGACGGTCATCATATCACCGAGGGACAATCCCATCTCTGCGGCTTCTTCGGCTGCAAAGCTGATTTGCGGTGGCCCTGCATAGTTTGCGGGCCACCATTGTCCTGCGGTTACTTCGGTCCCCGTCGGTTGTGCGTCGGCGTAGGTGATCCCGCGATCGCCTTGAACTACCCAATGCCCGCCTGCGACGTCGTCAGCGGGCAGGCCGTTTATCAGGGTGATGATCCCGCGCAGCATAGGCGCCGTGTCAACGCGACTGACTGCATCATCGTTGTCGAGGCGTTCGCGGAAACCGTCGATTTGGTCTGGCTGAATATCAACAAAGAAATAGCTTGGCGCGACCGCTGGCAGGTCGTTTGAAAACGAGTTGCGCAGGTTGCCATCAATTTGTCCCACTGCGGCTAAGACTGTCAGCCCAAGGCCAAGCGAGAGAACGACTGATGTTGCCTCGCCTCCGCGCGCGCCGATTGCGCCCAAGGCCAATCGCAGGGCAGGGCGGCCGCGCGCCGTTTTGCGCAAACGCCGTGCGATCCAGCGAATGATCACTGCGGCGATTACCAAAATCGCCAACGCACCCGCGATCCCGCCCGCGGTCCATAGCGTGAGGAATACCGTACCGGAAAACCAGATTGCGGCCCCGATCAATGCGGCAAGCAGCACACCAATAGCGAGCAGGTATTTCATCGGTGGCAGCGTAGCGCTTGACGAAAATGCGTCGCGGAACAAGGTTGCTGCACGAATGTCTTCGGTCTTGGCAAGCGGCCATAAGGTAAAGACCAATGCGGCCAGCACGCCGTAAACAGCCGCCTCGATCAGTGGGGCAGGGTAAATGGTAAAGACCGCGGGAATAGGCAGGCTAGCTTCGATCAGCGGGGCGAAAAGGACGGGAAGGCCCGCGCCGATGATCACCCCAAGCAGAACGCCGATGATCGTTAGAACGCCGACTTGGATAAAGTATGTTTGAAAGATAATTGCGCGTGTGGCCCCAAGGGTTTTCAATGTCGCGATCACACCGGTTTTGCCTGCAAGGTATGCTCTGACAGCGGCGGAGACGCCCACACCACCAACGGCCAAACCCGACAGGCCCACAAGGATCAAGAAGGCACCAATACGATCGACGAATTGGGCAACACCACCCGCGCCACGGCGGCTATCGCGCCAGCGCAAACCACTATCGCTGAACTCTGTTTCTGCAAAGGTTTCAAGCGCCGCAAGATCCGTCCCGTCGGGCAGATCAAGCCTGTATTGTGTTGAAAATAGAGTGCCTTCCATCAACAAACCCGAGTCCGCCAAGTCGTCAGTCAACACGACTGTGCGGGGCCCTAGGCCGAAACCACCGGCGGCATTGTCAGGGTAGCGATCAAGAATAGCGCGTAAGGTGAATTCCTGTTCGCCAAGTCGAAAGCTGTCACCTGCCACAAGGCCTAACCGGTCGGCCAGCACCCGTTCCATCACACCACCTTTATCAGCCAATGCGTCCGGCAAAGGCATCACGGGATCAAGCTGGACCTGTCCAATCAGAGGGTAAAGATCATCGACGGCACGGATTTGCGTAAGGCCGCGCTCCGCCTCGCCGTTGCGGTCAACCACGACCATAGAGCGGAAATCGACCGTTTCGGACACGTTCTCGGAAATAGTGGTCAGCCATGCCAATTCATCGGCGCGGGCAAAGCGGTAGGTGAATTCGACTTCTGCGTCGCCGCCAAGCATGGCCGCGCCATCACGCGCTAGACCGGCTTCTATCCCTGCGCGCACGGCGCCGACGGCTGCAATTGCTGCGACGCCAAGTGCCAGACAAGCCAAGAACACGCGAAAGCCGCGCAAGCCGCCCCGCAGTTCACGGGCGGCGAAGCGTGATGCAATCCGAAGGCTCATTCAGCTGCCTTGGCCATTTGGCCTTCGATGCGGCCATCGCGCAGGCGCACAATGCGGTCACAGCAGGCGGCCAGTTCGCCTGAATGTGTGACCATGATCAACGTGGCACCATGACGGTTGCGCAACTCAAACAGCATATCGATAATGGCCTGCCCATTGGTTTCATCCAGATTGCCTGTGGGTTCATCCGCCAACAAAAGACGTGGACGCGGGGCAGAGGCGCGGGCAAGGGCCACACGTTGCTGTTCACCGCCCGACATCTGGCTGGGATAGTGATCTATGCGGTCGGCCAGACCAACAGCGCGCAATTCTGCCTCTGCACGGGCAAACGCATCAGGTGCGCCAGCCAGCTCGAGCGGGGTCGCGACATTTTCAAGCGCAGTCATTGTCGGGATAAGGTGGAAAGATTGGAACACCACCCCCATATTATCCCTACGAAAGAGTGCAAGCTGGTCTTCGTTCATCGCCGTCAAATCGTGGCCCAATGCCGTGATCGTGCCAGCGGTGGCCTGTTCCAGCCCGCCCATCAACATAAGGAGCGACGATTTGCCAGACCCACTTGGCCCGACCAGACCCAGCGTTTCGCCCGGCGCGACATCTAGTGAACTGTCATGCAAAATATCGACGCGTCCTGCGTTGCCATCTAGCGACAGCTGGGCGTTGGTTATGGATAGAACGGGGTCGGTCATGAAAGATGCCTCGGATCAGATCGGTTCCTTTGCATATGGGGCCGTTTCGCGTGGCAGCAAGCTGGCAGCGGCCCTTTTGATGACAACAGGGTTGGCACATGCCGAATCTGTGACCATCGCAGCGCTGGGCGATAGCCTGACAGCCGGATACGGATTGGCGCAGGGCGACGGGTTCGTGCCGCAACTGCAAGGTTGGTTGCAGGCCCAAGGTGCCGATGTTGTTGTGATGAATGCAGGCGTTTCTGGTGACACAACAGCAGGCGGTCTTAGCCGCGCTGCGTGGACTCTAACACCGGATGTCGACGCAATGATCGTGGCGCTGGGGGGGAATGATTTCTTGCGGGGGCTTGATCCGGCAGTGAGCAAGGCGAACCTTGATGGCATTCTGGCCGCTGGCCAAGATGCGGGGGTTGATATGTTATTGGTTGGTTTGTCCGTAGGATCGAACTACGGTCTTGATTACAAGCAAGAATTTGAAGGGATGTACCGCGATCTGGCGGTGAAATACGACGTGCCGCTCTATCCCGATTTTGCATCCGGGTTGCGGGCTGCATCTGGCATGCAAGAAGGTATGTCGGAGTTTTTGCAACCCGATGGCATTCATCCCAATACAGAAGGCGTGAGCGTGATCGTTGCGGCGATGGGGCCTGCGGTGTTGAAACTGATCGCGAATGTGCGATGACTTGGGCGATTAGCGTACACGCAAAACAAAAACGGGCACCGTTGAAAGGTGCCCGTCTCAAATTCAGATAACGCGTTAAGCGTCTTAGTCAGCAAGAACCAAGTTGACGGCGCTTTCGCGGCCATCACGACCAGCTTCGATATCGAAAGTGACCTTTTGGTCGTCCTTGAGGCCTGTAAGGCCGGAACGCTCAACTGCTGAGATGTGGACGAATACGTCCTTGGATCCACCATCGGGGGCAATAAAGCCGAAACCTTTGGTAGAGTTAAACCATTTGACTGTGCCTGAGGCCATGTCATTTTTCCTTAGTTGTGTCCGCTCGCGGAAATGCAGCGGAGTGGCTCGGTAGAACGTGATCGGAAGACTGAGCCGGAAAAGGTAACAGTGGTCGATAGGTCAACGTCGCGCGCGATTCTTAGCACAATTCTTGATAAAATTCAAGATTGGGCTCTGATCGGATAAAATGTGGAGGTTTTTTCATAGTTGTGGCGTGCAAGATATGCACGCCACTGTATTCAATCGCTTATGCGAGTGCGAGATTCACAGCAGATTCGCGACCGTCACGGCCAGCTTCTACGTCGAAAGTCACTTTTTGGTCGTCTTGCAGACCTGTGAGGCCTGAGCGCTCAACTGCGGAGATGTGAACGAAGATGTCCTTCGCGCCGCCATCGGGGGCAATAAAGCCGAAGCCTTTTGTTGTGTTAAACCATTTCACGGTGCCATTAGCCATCGTGTTCATCCTTTAGATTCCGTGCTGTCCGCGAGAGTGCGACAGCCTGGCGGCGTCAGTTCAATATCGAAGACTGTGGCCTAGTAGGAGAACAGTGGGTCGAGTTTTGTATCGGCTGCAACCCTCATGTGGGGGTAGTCGCACGAAATTACAAGTGAAAGTTTTGTTTTGGCCATGAATGGGTGTGTCTGTGCCGGCAAAGCGTCGGATCCGCCGTGCAGCAATCTTAAAGAATTCAAGACCAAGTCTTTATAGATTTGTAGGCAGAAGTTCTCTCAAGAACAGATGACCTACCTTACGATTGTAAGAACAGCCCTGTCTTTACGTCACAAAAAAAGCCGCCCTAAAAGGCGGCCTTTTTAAAATTTTCAGACTGATAACTTAGGCAGATTTTTTACGACGAGCAAAACCCAGACCGCCAAGTGCCGTCAAAAGCAAAAGCCCACCCGCAGGCAGCGGAACCTGTGACAACTGAAGATCCCATGTCGCAACTTCATTAGTGGGACTAAAACTAAAATTACCGTCAATCGAGTCAAAAATGAACGCAACGGAACCTGTTAGATTACCGATGCTGAAACCACCACCACTAGCATCCGTCGCTGTTGTCATGAAGTAATCGGTACCACCGACAGATAGTGTGCCATCAAAGTCATCAGACACAGGCTGCCAGTTGAAGACGCCTGCATAAACATCAGTCCCGAAATCCATCGTCCAACTGTCAAAGTACTGGGTTGAAGATCGGTGAGCAATTCCGCCGTAAAGCTGCGTATCGCCTAAAACGGTCAACGTAGGGTCAGTGACGGTCGAGTTGAAGTCGCCAAGGACAAGCCCATTTGGGCAATCAGATGTAGCAGCAGGTGAGACGCCGCCTTCGCAAACTAACCCAGAGACTTCAATCGGACTTGCGTATGCGGCGCTGCCGACGGCAAGCCCCGTTACAGCTAATTCACTTGTCAAAATGGATGTGAATTTCATTATTTTACCCCTAAAAAACAATACCTGCAAAGAAATGCAGATTTTAACTATCAGTTAATACAGTGAGCAAAAGCACGACTTAGCGCAATAAGGTTTGCACTTATTTGCGCCGCAATCGCAGCTCATTGTTTCGCCTGTGGCTACATTGAAGATGGAATGTAATCTTTAGTTCCAGAAATTGCACCCTGTGAAAAGAGGGACAGTAACGCCATCTTCGCTGGTCGGATGAAATAGACACGATCTAGTGGTAGAAACTTTGCGCTATTATCCGTGCGATTACCGCACGAATTTCTTATGCTTCATCCGCTTTGGCTCACCTGCGTCTGCGCCCAGACGGGCTTTTTTGTCTTCTTCGTAGTCGGTGAACCCACCTTGGAACCATTCGACATGCGCTTCGCCTTCGAACGCAAGAATGTGCGTACAAATCCGGTCGAGGAAAAAGCGGTCGTGGCTGATGACCACGGCGCAGCCTGCGAAATCGACCAATGCGTCTTCGAGGGCGCGTAGCGTTTCGACGTCGAGGTCGTTGGTTGGTTCGTCAAGCAGCAGAACGTTGCCGCCGGACTTCAGCAGTTTGGCCATGTGTACGCGGTTGCGTTCACCGCCTGACAACAGTCCGACTTTTTTCTGCTGATCGCCGCCTTTGAAGTTGAACGCCGAGCAATAAGCACGCGAGTTCATGGAGGCGTCGCCCAGTTCGATAATCTCGGCGCCGCCGCTGATTTCTTCCCAGACGGTGGTGTCTGCGTTCAACGCGTCGCGCGATTGGTCAACATAGGACAGTTTGACGGTATCGCCGAATTCGACCGTGCCGTCGTCTGGTTCAAGTTGCCCTGTCAGCATGGAAAACAGTGTCGATTTACCCGCGCCGTTGGGTCCAATCACGCCGACGATGCCGCCGGGAGGCAGGTCAAACGTCAGGTCTTCGATCAACAATTTGTCGCCCATGGCCTTTTTCAGACCGTCCACTTCGATCACTTTGGATCCCAGACGTGGCCCGTTAGGAATAATGATCTGGGCGCGGCCCATCTTTTC
>Ga0213868_10005038_pt1 | contig 11944 bp, 10 predicted proteins | sample PICome_9_FD_160087 | JGI IMG/M metagenome (GOLD analysis project Ga0213868, IMG submission 160087) | Coastal seawater microbial communities near Pivers Island, North Carolina, United States - PICO127 | ecosystem: Environmental > Aquatic > Marine > Coastal | place: USA: North Carolina...
CACAGCCGGCAAGCCCAACCCGTGTGAACAAAAATGCACATTTCGCATCGTCCGTCGCCAAACGCAGGTCAGATGCCATCGCGATAATTGCACCCGCACCCACACAAATCCCATCCACCGCGGCGATGATCGGTTTTTGGCACTGTATCATCGCCTTAACCAAGTCGCCCGTCATGCGAGTAAAGGCCAACAGCTCCTTCATCTCCATCCCGACCAGCGGACCGATGATCTCATGCACATCGCCGCCCGAACAAAAATTCCCTCCGTTCGAGGCAAAGACAACCACATCAACATCCGTCGCATAGGGCAGCGCGCGAAACATTTCCCGCAATTCGGCATAGGAAGAGAATGTCAAAGGGTTCTTGCGTTCTGGCCGGTTTAACCGAATGCGCGCCACTTTATCCTTAACCTCCAGCAAGAAATGCTGCGGTTTGAGTTGGGCAATTTCGGTCATTCCGGTTCCTTTCGCAGCTTTTTAAGCAAAGCTGTCAACTGCTCAATCTCGATATCCGTCAATCGGGAAAACAAAGTGTTCACCTCGGCCTCATGCCCTTGCGCAAGGGTTTCGAACTGCTGCAAACCCTCTTCGGTCAGGGCTACATGCACCGTTCGGCGGTCGGTCACCAATGGTGTGCGCTTTGCCAGGCCGTCCTTTTCCAAACGGTCCACCACCGCCGTCGCATTGCCGTTTGACACCAGAAGCATCCGGCTGAGTTCCGACATCGTCAGACCTTCCCGTCGCCGCCAAAGCGCTGCCATGACGTCAAAGCGCGGCAGAGTCGTTTCATGGCGCACGCGCAACAGCTCTCGCAAATGGCTTTCGGCAGCGCGCGTGACACCCAATAGACGTATCCACATTTTTAGGCGGCGTTTTGACAGGCCGTCAGGTTCGATCATACCTCGCCCCCGGACAATGTGATGGCTTGGCCGTTCACCGAATCTGCCCCGGGGCTGCACAGCCATAGCGCCGCTGCGGTCACCTCATCCGGACGGATAAGGCGGCCCTGCGGGTTGGTAGCGGTCAGAATGGCTTGCGCCTCGGCTGGGCTTTTTCTCGTTTTGGCTACGATATTCGCAATGGAACGATCCGTCATCTCGGTATCCAGATAGCCAGGGCAAATGGCGTTCACAGTGATGGGCCTTTTAGCAACTTCCAGCGCAAGGCTGCGCGTCAAGCCGATGACACCATGTTTTGCCGCAGCATAGGGGGCGGCATAGGCAAAACCTTTCAAACCCGCAATCGAGGCCACTGAAATCAGACGCCCCCATCCCGGCATCTGCCGCACGCCTTCACGCAATGTCAAAAATACCCCGGTCAAATTGACAGCTATCATCTCATTCCACTGATCCAATGTGGTTTTGGCCAAAAGACCGCTGTCGGCGGCTCCAGCATTGGCAATAACAATATCGCAAGGTCCAGCTTGTTCAAACATCGCGCGCACGCTGTCCTCTTGGGTGACATTAGCGACAACGGCGCGGACACTCGGGTTGGTTCGCGCAAGTTTTTCCAAGGGTTCCGCGCGGCGACCAGTCACCACAACTTGCGCGCCTGCACCTGCAAAGCTGCGGGCCATATCAGCGCCCACCCCACTGCCGCCGCCGGTAATTAATACGCGCTTTCCCAGCATTATCATGCCCGAACCGCCTCGGCCGCGCGCTCGGCCAAACGTTGGGCTTGGTCGGCCCCGGCCAAATATGGCAAGGGCCAGCGTACAGCCTTGTCGCGCAGTTGCGTTGCAGCGTGCAGCGTCCAATAAGGGTCGGCCAAATGCGGGCGGGCCAGACAAACCAGATCCGCCCGCCCTGCCATCAGAATGGAATTGACGTGATCGGGTTCAAAGATATTTCCCACGGCCATCGTCTTGATACCCGCCTCATTCCGGATCCGGTCGCTGAATGGGGTTTGGAACATACGCCCATAGACCGGGCGGGCATCGGTGCTCGTTTGGCCTGCGGACACGTCGATAACATCGACTCCCGCCGCGCTGAACATCCGCGCAATCGCAACCGCGTCGTCTGGGGTCACACCTTCATCGCCCAACCAATCGTTTGCAGAAATTCGCACTGCCATGGGTCTCTCGGCGGGCCAAACGGCGCGCATGGCGGCAAATACTTCGAGCGGGTAGCGCATGCGATTTTCGAGGCTGCCACCATAGTTATCTTTGCGGATGTTGGAGACCGGGCTGATAAAACTGGAAATCAGATAGCCATGCGCGGCGTGTAGTTCAATCATATCAAACCCGGCGCGCGCGGCCATTTCAGTCGCGGCCACGAACTGGTCGCGCACTTGGTCCATATCTAAGCGGTCCATCGCCTTTGGTGTCGCGTTTTGGTTCGACCATGCGATGGCCGAGGCCGAGCGCAAAGGCCAATTGCCGGTCTTCAGTGGTGCATCCATCTTTTCCCACCCAAGTTGAGTAGAGCCTTTGCGCCCCGCGTGCCCGATCTGGCAGCAAATCTTTGCATCCGTTTCTACATGGGCAAAATCAATCAATCGCCGCCACGCGGCCTCATGCTCGGGCGCGTAAAGGCCGGGGCAACCGAGGGTGATGCGGCCATCAGCCGACACGCAAGTCATTTCAGTATAAACCAGCCCAGCGCCACCCTTTGCCCGTTCAGCGTAATGAACAAAATGCCAATCAGTTGGACAACCCTCTACCGCCTTGTACTGCGCCATTGGTGACACAACGATCCGGTTTTTCAGCGTCATGCCCCGCAACTGGAACGGCGCAAACATCGGCATATGGCCGGGCGCGCCACCTGCTTGGGCGGCAAACCAATCCTCAGCGCCGCGCAGCCAAGCTGGATCACGCAAACGCAGGTTTTCATGGCTGATGCGCTGAGACCGAGTCAAAAGCGAATAGTTGAACTGAACCGGATCAAGGTTCAAATACCGCTCAACCTCCTCAAACCACTCGGTCGAATTGCGCGCGGCGGACTGCAATCGCAGCACATCCACCCGCCGCTCTTCTTGATAGCGCGCAAATGCCGTTTGAATATCAGGTGCCGTTTGCAAGTAATCGGCTAGGGCAATGGCACTTTCCAAGCCCAACTTTGACCCTGATCCAATCGAAAAATGCGCCGTGGCCGAGGCATCCCCCAGCAAAACCACGTTCTTGTACGACCACTGTTCGCAAAGCACCCTTGGGAAAGACAACCAGGCGGAACCACGAATATGGTTGGCATTCGACATCAAGGCATGGCCGCCAAGATGGTCTGCAAAAATCGTCTCGCAAACGGAAACGCTTTGCTCTTTACTCATTTTGTCAAAGCCAAACGCATCATAGGTAGCCTGGCTACATTCAACGATAAAAGTCGCAGTATCGGCATCAAATTGGTAGGCATGTGCCCAAACCCAGCCGTATTTCGTGTTCTCAAAAATAAATGTGAACGCGTCGTCGAATTTTTGTTTAGTGCCAAGCCAAACGAATTTGTTCAGCCGGGTGTCAATTTCGGGTTTGAAATGTTCTGCAAACTCTTGTCGAACGGCTGAATTCAGCCCGTCAGACGCGACTACGATGTCATAGTCATCCATATAGTCCGCGGCGGGTTTCGCTGGCGTTTCGAACTGCAGATCAACCCCTAACTCATGCGCGCGCGCCTGAAGGTCCAACAACAATTGCTTACGCCCTATGCCGCAAAATCCATGCCCGGATGACACGGTCCGAACGCCCTTATGCACCACGGCAACATCATCCCAATAGGCAAAATGGCCTCGGATCACCTCTTCAGACCTGGGGTCATTGGCCGCCATATTTGCCAAAGTTTCGTCTGAGAGCACGACGCCCCAACCAAAAGTATCGTCTGGGCGATTGCGCTCAAGCAGCGTGACCTCATGATTTGGGTCGCGCAGCTTCATCGAGATTGCAAAATACAGACCCGCAGGCCCGCCGCCCAAACACAGAACTTTCATGCGGCATTTCCTTTTCATAACACTGCGCCAGACTGGCATTAGTGATTTTATATTTCAAGCTTGAAATTTTAGACTTGAAATTGTGCGTGGCTGGCCGGACACTCTGGAGAAGTCAGAGGGGGCTGGATATGGCAAATGTTGGCGTGGTTGGTTTGGGGACGATGGGCTTGGGGATTGCTCAGGTTTTTCTAGCTGCAGGGCATTCGGTTCTGGCAACGGATAGCTATGCACCGACGCGCCAATCCGCCAAAGGTCGCTTAGCCCAAACTTTGGACAAACGTGTCGCCGCAGGAAAAATTACGACCGAGAAAAGTCATGCAGATGTGTCGCGCTTTGCTGTTTTCCAAGGTTTGGTTGACCTTGCACCCTGTGACCTTGTAATTGAAGCTATTGCCGAGAAATTAGACGCAAAGCGCGCCCTATTTGCAGAACTTGAGCCGATCTTATCAAAAAAAGCAATATTGGCGACGAATACATCTGCACTCTCCATCAATGAGATGTCGCAAGTGCTGGTTCGGCCTGAGCGTTTGCTTGGTCTTCATTTTTTTAACCCCGCACCAGCGATGAAACTGGTTGAATTGGTAGTTCGTTCGACCAATGCGCCCGACGCCATTCGCCTTGCGCGACAGATTGTAGAAGCCGCTGGCAAAACAGTTATCGAATGTGCGGACCAGCCAGGTTTTATCGTGAACCGTTGTGCGCGGCCTTTTTACGGCGAAGCGCTGGCAATGCTGGAAGAGGGTCAAAGTGCCGTTGATATTGATGCCGCTATGCTGGCGGCGGGTTACCGCCTTGGCCCCTTTGCTCTAATTGATCTGATCGGCGCCGACATCAATCTTGCCGCCACGAAAAGCCTTTATGATGGTATGCAAAATCATCCGCGCTATTATCTATTTCAAAGCCTGATCGATCAAGTCGCCTCCGGAAAACTTGGTGCAAAAACGGGCAAAGGTTTTGTGACCGGCACGCAAATAGCGCCACAGGTCAATGACGCAATCGTTTTGCGGATTGAAGCGACTTTGGCTAATGAGGCTGCCAGCCTGCTGGATGATGGCGCACAGAGCCCTGCATCCATCGACCTCGCGATGAAACTGGCGCTAAACTTTCCGCGCGGACCTTTTGAATCTGCGCAACGCTGGGGACTAACTGCCGTTCGAGACGCACTGACGGCGTTGGCCATAAACGCACCGCCCCCTCTAAAAGGCCGTTATGACATCAGCCCAAGCCTACTATCCTTGTAAATCTAAGCGCGAGCAAAATCGTCATTGCGTTTAATGGACCAAGAATTCTGCATGTAAGGCACCGGCTGCATTAATACTTTTCAAAATATCAATCATATCATGCGGGGCAACGCCCAACGCATTCAAGCCAGAGACAACATCGGACAGGTTAGTAGACCCGTCCACCTCAGCCATTCCTGTGCTAGGAGCCGGTGTGATACTGGCACTTGTTCTTGGCAAAACAATGGTTTGCCCATCACTGAACGGGTTTGGCTGAACCACGACAGGTGTCTCTTCAACCCGCAAGGTTAGGCTTCCTTGTGCGACAGCAACGCGGCTGATCCGAACATCCGCCCCCATCACAATAGTACCCGACCGCTGATCCACAACAACGCGGGCGCGGGTTTCCGGTTCGACAAAAAGATTCTCGATGCGCCCAATTGCATGCGCGGGGGACGACATCCGAGTTGCATTCAAGTCGAACGCAACGGTTCCCGAGTCCAACATTGCAGCGACATCCCGACCGAAATCTGTGTTTATCGCCTCTTCAATGCGACCAGCTGTCGTGAAATCAGGTGTGCGCAGCGCCAGCCGAATGGTCTGCAAACCTGCAAAATCAAAATCGACTTCTTGTTCAATCCGCGCCCCTGAGGGGATAACGCCAGCAGTTGGGACGCCCTGGACAACCCTTGCAGCCGCCCCCTCAGCTGCAACGCCACCAGCAATAATGGTCCCTTGGGCAACCGCATAGACCTGACCATCCGCGCCATTTAGAGGAGTCATGACCAAAGTCCCCCCCAAAAGGCTTTTCGCATCGCCAATGGCCGAAACCGTTACATCGATTCTCCCTCCCATCCGCGCAAAAGGTGGAAGCGCGCCCGTCACAAAAACAGCCGCAACATTTTTGGGTCGAAATTGTTCGCCATTGACGTTAACCCCCAAACGCTCCAGTAAATTTGTCATGATTTCTTCAGTGAATGGCGCATTTCGCATGCCATCCCCCGTACCATTTAGGCCAACGACCAGCCCGTAACCCACCAAATCATTGCCACGTACGCCGTCAAACTCTACCAGATCTTTAATTCTGATCGGTGCTGAAATTGCGAGGCTAGGGATTAACAGAAAGAAGAGAAGCAATTTAATCATCTTAGAAAATCCACCAAACTAAGGCGCGATAGACGCGCAGTAACCGAATACAGCGTTTCCAGTTGGGTTTGCGCTGCCTCCATGCGCGTCGCCGCCTCATATGGATCAACCGCCAAAAGGTCAGACCGCGCAAGTTGAAGCGCTGCCTCTTCTGCCTCATTCCGGGTTTGTGCTTGGTCAATCCGCGCTTGAACCATGCCGAGGTTGGCAGCCAAAAAAGTGCGATCAGATTGATTTTGGAGCAAGGATGTGCCAGCCAGTCGGGAAACGTGCAGGACGGCCTGTTGATCGAAAATCACAGTCCCCCTGCCCACAAGTGCCACCAATGCCAAAGATTTAAGTGTGTCTTTGATGGCGGGGTCCATTGCTGTAAAGCCAAGGTTTACATTGTCTTCCGCCGAAACTGACAAGGCGCTTGCTACCGGGCCGCCAAGATAGCCAACAGTTGCAAAACCAGCAGGGTCGTTGAACCATGCGGCCACCGCCGTTTCAATATCGCTCGCTGATGTGGCCCCCGCACCGATCACGGCGGCCTCAATTGCGGATAGGATAACATCGGAAGCTGCCACCGCCGGGCCATCACTTGCGATCCCCGCAAAAAGCGTTCTGTCACCAAGTTTTGTATTGAGCGCTGCCAGAACGGCGCCGAAACGTGCTACTGCATCCGTGGTCACCCCTTGCAGCATCCGCGGACTCTCGGCATTGGCGGCATTCAGCAGGGTCGGACCCAGACCATCTGTTAGCGCGTCAATTTTGCCAAAAACGGACTGCATCGTATCGGCCGTGAGCCGAGCAGAATCTGTGGCGATGCTATACCCTTTGAGGTGTGACAATGTGCTTTCCAGCCCGGACAGCCGGATCAAATCACCACCGAGCTTTCGGGCAATATTTGATGTATAGCCCGTTGTCAGTTCTTGCGCCGCCGTACTGGCTTGCTGCTTAATACTGGTGGTCAACCGACGAAGCATGAACGTTTGCGCCATGTCGCCTATGCTATTCACTCGCATTTTACATCCCCAACAAGATTTGGATCATGTCGTCCGCAGTCTGGATGACCTTCGCATTCGCAGCATAAGCCTGTTCAACCAGCAATAAATCCTGAAGCTCGCGATCTGTATCGACGCCACCTTCCAGCTCAAGGCTTTGAAGCGCGGTTGCCCTTGCTGCGGCGAAACCCGCCTCGGTTTCGCGCAGAAGTCTTTCATTTGCGACCCCAGACACGACGTTCGCGGTCAAACTCAGGGCGCCCCGACTGCTACCAGAAAGGGCACCTGAGGCCGTTAACCGCGCCTCATTCAAGACCGAGTGCATCGAAGAGAACAATGCGGCCTGCCCTGCAGGGCCGGGCGTTAGCGCGCCAATGCCATCGCGTATCCGCCAAACTGCCCCCCCTGCATTTGGATCAACGGCCATGTTCAGACCTAGCCGGGCGGCAATCCCATCTTCATCTACAGCCAGAAATGCAGCGCCTCCATCGGTAAAAAGCCCTGCACCACCGGGGGCCAAAGTGGGGTCAATGGCCGTGTCTTGAAACCGGGAAATCAGATCACGCGCTGTGGCATCCAGCTCGACCTGAGCATCAGGGGCCAGTTCGTCGCGAATTGCAAAGTTTGCAGCAAGCGTACCGCCCGCGATTGTCCCATTCGCGCCTGTATTGATCGCTCGGCCATTGATAGTGATACCAGATAGAGCGCCCGATCCAATCGTCATGTCCGGCGTGATGACACCGACCGGCGAAAAGGTAAGCTTTGCGGGTTGCCCGTCAAGCAAAGCGGTCCCACCCGCTAAATACAGTGCAATGTGTCCGTTCTCTGCTCTTATTTCACGGACCGGGATCACTGTTGCAACTTGGTCAATCAACTGTTGACGTTGATCAATCAAGGCAGATGGGTCGCGTCCAACAGCGGAAGACGCTGCGATATTTCGATTCAATTCAGCGATGGCTACCAAGGCACTGTTTACTGTATCTACCTGCGTCGAGATTTGGCTGTCGGCGGCACTGCGCGCTGCTTGAATCTCTTTTGAAACCGCGCGGAAGTTTGTCGTCAATGCGCGCGCCGCCTCCACAACATTGGTTTGCAGGGCATTGCTTTGTGGCTCGGCTGCTGCGGCAATAAGCGTCGTGTCAAATGTCGCGAAACGACCGCTGAGCGAGGCGGCGTCTTCGGGGGTGCCCAGAGCGGCACCTAACCGCGCCAAGAAATCAGCCCGCAAATTCATATTGGCAGCATTGGCCCCTGCAAGACGCCTGTCGGCGAGAAGGGTTTGATTGAGTTCGCGTGAAACCCCAACGACCTGCACGCCTTGACCGGAGGTTCCAACGCGGCGTGCAGTCACCTGAAGTTCACGCCGACCGTAACCATCGGTCAGCGCATTTGCGATGTTGGAGGATATCAACTCCGCAGATCGCGCCGCAGCATTTAGCCCTGACAGCGCGCTAGACATGGATCCTGAAATACTCATTTTCTAGGCCCCCTAGCGCTTGATGTTTGTGGTTTCTTGCAACATCTCATCAACCGTTTGGATGACTTTGGCGTTGGAAGAATAGGCCCGCTGCGTTTGGATGAGCGCGGTCAGTTCCGCCGCAACATCGGTGGTAGAGCCTTCGCGGGCATATCCGACAACAGCACCAGTAGGACCGTCACCTGCATCCCACAAAAAGAACGATCCAGAATTGGGCGAGATCTTGTAGGTTTGGTTATTCAAGGCAACCAAACCATTCAGGTTCGGCACATCGACCATCGGGATCTGATACAATCGACGCGTAAAGCCGGTATCATAAGTCGCATTAATATAGCCATTTTCGTCCACCTCAACCGCCGTCAAGCTACCAACAGGCGATCCATTTTTTGTAATTGAGGTTGGAGCAAAACTATCTGACAATTGCGTCAACCCATTTGGGTCGCCCAATCGACCGATTGTCATGGTTAAGGGGCCGCCGGCCACCAATAGGTCCAATTTTCCTTCGGTTGCCGAATAGGCCCCACCAGAAACTGTCGCAACCGATAGTAGTGTCCCGCCGGCGCCGCGCGTGTTGTCAAAGGTCAGGGTATACTCGCCAATCACTGCGCCTGCCTGCGCCGAGTCTTTGATAATCATGGTCCATTCGTTTGACGACCCTGTGCTAGGGACTGTTGGGGCAAACGAAATATCCAAAGCCTCCGATGTACCAAGGTTGCCAAAATATTCTACTGACAAAGGCAAAGTATCCCCCGCAGCGCCCGCCACGGTGCTAGTGGCGGGTAGATTGACACCAAGTTTCATGGCGGTGGTCGGATCGCCTGCTTGTTGGTTTGCATTAATCGTTACGGGCTTGAGTCCCGACACAGTATCACGCGGCAAAACGGGAATTGTACCATCTGCGTTTGCGGGCCAGCCCAACAGCACTAAGCCCGATTCAGTGCGCAGAGTACCATTCGAATCTGGCCTGAAAGACCCTGTTGTTGTCATCATCATCGACCCACTTGCAAAGTCGTCCTTGAGGCCGACTGAAGAGGTGACCGGAAGCATCCCACGGCCAGAAACCGCAATATCAAGTGCATTGGACGTGCCGACTAATGCACCACGTTCATCAATCATACGAGTGCTGGTTGCACGAACACCGCCGGCCGAATAAACGCCGGCACCCTGCGATTGGGTGATCACCATACTTTGAAAATCGGCATTGGCACGCTTGTACCCATAGGTTCCCGAGTTCGCAATGTTGTCGGAAATTGTCGCGAGTCGGGTGGCGTTGGCGTTAAGCCCGGCCACCCCGGCGTTGAGCGAGGAGGAAATGGTCATGTTAGTTAGCGCCTTTCTGCTGCTTGGACCCTTGTCAAAGCCCAAACTGCATCCTGCGCCTTAAGATCACGCTAATAGGTAAAACTTGATGTGATTTCGTTGCCCAGCGCCTTGATTTCAGCGGTTTCTACGCAATAATACTACCTCTAGTCGGTTATTTCGAATGGCCATTGGGTTCGCCGTGACAGATTTACGATCCGCAAATCCACCAATGCGGGCCATCTTATCAGAATCGACCCCGGCCTCTTGCAAGAGCACGCGCATCGCTTGTGCTCGAGAGGCGGACATTGCCCAAGCGGGGTTTTCGATCAGTGTAATCGGGAAAGACCGTACGAAACCATTCACGGCCAGCTTGTTGCTGGCAATCGTCAACACCTCGGCAATCATTGCAGCAATGTCTTTGGTAACTTGCGATGGCGTTGCGGTCAGCCCCTCAAACAAAGGCATTTCGGGCAAATCGAACACTTCAATCACCAAACCTTCATCGGTAACTTTGGTGATGACATGTCGCAACGCACGTTCCATCGTCATGCTTTCGCCACCACGCGCGGTCAGCGTTTTCTCAATCTCAGCGGCCTGTGCTTGCAAGGTTTGCTCGGACTCTGCATCCGCTGTGCCATCGATATTTGCGCCAACATCAGTAGCTGCGGAATAGGCGCTTTCAGAAGCCAAACTGCTTTCTGATTGCGTCCCTGCCGCCGTCACGCTGTCGCCACCAAAGGCACCATCCCCACCACCAGAAATGCGGCTCACAGGGATTGTTGGGCTGAAATAATCAGCCAAACCTTTGCGTTGTTTTTCCGTTGTCGCATTCAGCAGCCACATAAGCATGAAGAAGGCCATCATGGCCGTCACAAAGTCCGCATAGGCAACTTTCCACGCCCCACCGTGATGTCCGCCGCCTTGAACTATTTTCTTCCGCTTAATGATGACTGGTCTGGCATTTGATTGCCCGTCCATTCCACCACCCATTCATTCACCCGACATCAGGTTTACCCCAAAGCGGTGAAGGTGATCTTAACCTCTCGAATTTTCCCTACTCTTGCTGAGGATCAAAACTCCAGCCTAAACGAGCATCCCACCATCGCTATCATCGCCTGCTGCCTCTTGCAGGGCGTCGAAATCTTCGATCGTGACATGGCGCTTTCCTTCCAAGGAAATCACTTTGTCTTTGCGTAAAGCCGAGATTTGGCGCGAAACGGTTTCCAGCGTAAGTCCCAGATAATCAGCCATTTCTTCACGCGTCAGGGGCAAGTCAAACACCAACCGCTTGGACGGTTGTTTGACAGACAGGCTGGCATCACGTCGCGCGATGATCGACAGCAGGCTGGCAATCTTTTCGCGTGCGGTTTTGCGGCCAAGCAACAGCATCCACTCACGCGCCGAATCCAGCTCATCAAGCGTCATTTCCAGCAGACGCTGGCCGACATGCGGCGTCGACAACATCATTTCTTCAAACGGTTTTTTACGGAAACAACACATCACAAGGTCAGTCGTCGCCGTTACATCATATGCCACGGTTGCTCGTCCCGGACGGCCCACAAAATCAGACGGCAACAACAACCCAACCATCTGGCGCCGCCCATCTTCCATGGTCTGGCTAAGGGTTGCGACGCCTGTGACGACCGAGGCAACAAAATCCATCCGGTCCCCCGACCAAATCACCGTTTGGCCCGCCTGAAAACTGCGATAATACTTGATTTGCTCCAGCTGCATAAGCTCATCGTCTTCGCACCGCGAACACACGGCCCGGTGCCGGATCGGGCAATCACCGCAATCATGAGAAAATGATAAAGTGTCAACAACTGGCATAAGCAGGTTCCGATTTGATCTGTGTCAAAGTCTTGCTCTGTTTTATACTGCAATTTTAAATGTATGAACA
>Ga0213868_10005041_pt1 | contig 11940 bp, 11 predicted proteins | sample PICome_9_FD_160087 | JGI IMG/M metagenome (GOLD analysis project Ga0213868, IMG submission 160087) | Coastal seawater microbial communities near Pivers Island, North Carolina, United States - PICO127 | ecosystem: Environmental > Aquatic > Marine > Coastal | place: USA: North Carolina...
CGTGATCACTCCCTACGAGTTCACCACAGGCCGGGCGTGTATGTCTAGTTCGCAGTGCGGGAAAATGTGTGAATTCGCCGTAAACTGCGCCAACGTCCGGTTCTGGCGCTTTGCGACCGGGCGAACTACATCTATTTGTTAAACGGGGTTTTCTCGGCCGATGCCGATTTTTCTTCACCTCTTTCACGAGGCAAGCTTTCACTCGCTTCAGTCATGGAATGAAGTCAGGTTTCCAACAGATATAGAACGGGTCCCGCTGCTCAAGCCTGCAACGCTTCCAGCCCGATCTAGTTTGTTGACAGGCAATCGCGCGCGGCCAAGGTCAGGAGGCGCTGGCAATCGCTTCGATTTCGACCAGCGCACCCGGGATTGCCAAGGCAGAGGTGACCGTGGAACGCGCCGGGATATGGCCGCCGAAGGCCTCGGCGTAGGCCGCGTTGAACGCAGCAAAATCAGCCAGATCGGTGAGCCAGACGGTTGTTTTCGCCACATCAGCAAGCGTTGCGCCGGCCTGGGCCAGCACCACTTCGAGATTGGCGATGGCCTGCCGCGTCTGCGCGGCGATGCCGCCCTCGACCAGCTTGAAGTTCGCATCGACGCCCAAGGCGCCCGAACAGAAGATGAGATCGCCGACGCGGGTGGCGGACACGAGTGGGACGGTTGTGTCGTTTGGCAAAACGGGCGGGTTTCCAATAGGGATCACAGGCATTTGCGTGTCCTTTCAGCTAAACGGGTTTTCGACTTTGGGCCAATAGTTTCCATCGCGCTTTGTGAACGGGATGATCGTCATGTCGGGGGTTACCGTTCCGGGCGAGCGAACATGGATCACCCGAGAACTGATCCTCTCGAAATTCTGGTAAAAGTGGTTGGTCGATTTAGGGATCAGCGCGCGCATCTGGCTGATATCGATGCCGAGGTCGGTATAGACCGAGGGCGAGAAATTCTGGGTGCGGAGCGAAGAGACAACAAGATGCACCCCGTCCGCATCGAGCCAGACGCCCGTGCCCAGGGGCATCTCTGTTTCGCCCAGCATTTGCGTCATGTTCTCGCGGACGGCGCGGACGGTGACATCGAGGTCCACGGCCTGCCCGGATTCGGCGCAGATCTTGCCGCCCAACCGCACGCGCATGCGCGCGCCTATGCCGGCATCCTGGCACATGGCGACAAGGACAGGATCCCAGAATATGCCATGGGCGACATCGGTCATACCGCGCTTGACGATCTCTTGCAGGAAGTAGGTTGAATCGGCAGGCGCGCCTCCGCCTGCATTGTCGCCCATGTCTGCGAGCGTGATCGGCCAATCATCCGCTGCCTCAACTATATCGAGCGCCGCGCCGATATCGGGGTAGTCCATGCGCAGCCCTTCACGGATATTCCAGAGCCTGTCCGCAAAGTCCTTGGCCGTATCGGCGGCCTTGCCTGCGTCGCCATCGGCAATGACCAGTGTCTTGGCTCCGACATCAGCCACATCGGCCCAGGGAAAGCCATGGGTGAGCGAGACCGAAAGGACGCCATCCTTGCCCTCGGCGTCCTTCATCGTGTGCACATAGCCCTTGGCCGGATCTTTCATCGTCTCGATGATGGTCAGCATCCGGCAGTCATGGGCACGCATGACGGGGCTTGTCTTGCCTTCCGCGGCATCTGCGGCCATGGCGAAAAGCTCGCGTGCGCGCTCGGGCGCATCGACATGCGGATATTCCTTGTAGTTGATGATGAGCGTCGCGTTCTCAAGCATCGTGTCCGTCAAGTGGTTGTGCGGGTCAAGTTCAAGCCCGATGACTTTGCCTGCCCCCATTATCTCGCGGGCGCGGGCCATCATGTCTCCTTCGCAATCGTCGTATCCATCGGCCACCATCGCGCCATGCATCGACATCAGCAGCACATCGGGCTGGTGGGTCTTGATGTCGTCCAGGATCTCATCGCGAAACGCCTCATAGACCCCGCGCACAGTCGTGCCCGCAGGCTGGGCGGCGGCAGACAGGCTTTCAATCACCTCCCAGCCGCGCTCCTCGCCCATGCGCCGCCATTCATGAAGCGGCGCTGTGAAGAGGTTGCCCGGCATGTGCGTGGCCTCGCGGGTCAGACAAGCTGCTTCAAACGCGTTGCGACCTGTGGGCATCGGCGAAAAGGTGTTGGTTTCGGTCGCAAGGCAGGCGATCAGAAGTTTCATTGGGCGGTTCCTTAAGTGGCTGTGTCGGCAAAAGGGTTTTTGATCCGCGGCCAGTAATTCGGCGCGCGGCGCGTATAGGGGATTGTGGCGAAATCGGCGGTCAGAGTGCCAGGGCTGGCGATATGGATGACTTCGGGGGCAATGGGCGCGAACCCTGCGTAGAAGTGGTTCGAGGATTTGACGACGATCGCCTGCATCGCGGCAAGGTCGATCCCGAGATCGGTAAAGAGCGAGGGATGAAGGCACTGCGTGCGGCTGTTGTTGATCACGATATGCACGCCGTCCGCTTCAAGCCAGACTCCCGTGCCGAAGGGCGAGGGCAGATCGCCGAACTGTTGCACCATGTCATGGCGGATCGCGCGCACCGTGACGTCAAGATCAACGGCATCGCCCGAGCCTTCCGAGCGTTTGCCCCCGAGCCGCACGCGCATCCGTGCGCCCACGCCCGCGTCGCAGCACATATCGACCAGCACAGGATCCCAATAGACCGCTAGGGCCACGTCTTTCATGCCACGCGCCAGAACCTCCTTGATAACGAAGGTGCTGTCGGATGGTGCGCCGCCGCCCGCATTATCGCCCGTATCGGCCAGAACGACAGGGTAAGCCGTAGCGGCCTCGGCGCGGTCAAGCGCTGTGGGAATATCGGGCCAATTGATCCTGAGCGCCTCACGGCACTTCCAGAGGCGCTTCCCGAAACGGTCTGCGGCCTCTTGCGCCAAACCCGCGTCGCCATCGGCAATGGCGAGCATGCGCGTGCCTGTGCGTTCGGTGTCTCCATAGGGAAAGCCATGCGCCAGCGAGAGGGACAGAAGACCGTCCCGGTTCTCAGCGGCCAGCATGCCATCGACGAACGCGCGCATGACAGGCCCCTGCGTGGGATACATCGAGACCATACGGCAATCAAAATCGCGCATGACGGGTTTTGTCCGCGCTTCGGCGGCATCGGCTGTGAGTGCAAAGAGATCATGCGCTCGCGCGGCAATGTCGGTATGGGGGTATTCCTTGAAGCAGACGATGAGGTTTGCGGCCGTCATCATCTCAGGCGTCAGATGGCAATGCGGGTCGATCTCGAGCGAGATGATCGCGTCCGGCCCGAGAATCTCGCGGATGCGGGCCATGAGATCGCCTTCGCAATCGTCATAGCCGTCGGCCACCATCGCACCATGCATCGAAAGCATGACGATATCGGGCCGCTCGCGTGCCACATCGTCCAGGATGATGTCGCGGCACTCTTCATAGATTGCGCGCGACACCATGCCAGCGGGCTGCGCCCAGGCACCGAGGCTGTCGACGCAGGTCCAGCCCTTGGCTTCTGCCTTCTCGCGCCAGATGTGCAGCGGCGTTGTGCAGGGCACGGGGGGAACGGATGTGGGCGTGCGCGTGAACAGCTTGTCCTCAAACGCCTTGCGGCCCACAGTGATGGCCGAGAAGGTATTGGTCTCGTTGAAGAGGCTGGCAAGCAGGAGCTTCATGCTGCGTCTTTCGCGGTCAGCGCTGTGGCCAGATGGGCCAGCGCATGAAGCAGGATCAGACCGAACCCGATGGGCACTGCAATCGCGAATACCGACATCGGCAGATCGACCGTTTCGGCCATCTGCTTCGCGTTGCGCGCGATATAGCCCGAGGCGGCGCGGCCGTTGAGGCCGTATATGCTATACCACAGGATCGGCGTGATGAAGATGATCGCGCCGCCTGCGCGGATCACCGCAAAGAGCTTGCCTATCCTGCCCTCACGGTCGCGCGCGGCGGGGAAAAGCGAGGGGTCGGCATGGGCGCGAAAGGCGCAGGACGCCCCCAGAAGCCCGGCCCAGACCATCATGAAACGGGCAAGTTCTTCGGTCCATGCAGGCGGTTGATCAAGGATATAGCGCGCGGCGGCCTGCCAGCCTGCCAGAAAGACCAGAGCCGCCACCGACAGCACCGCTCCGAAAAGGGCGATGCGATCGGCAAACGCCGAAATCTGGTCAAGCCAACGGATCGCCGCGCGCATTGGCTTATTCCTCGATGGCCGCTTGCCATGCAGCAAGCGCGCCTTTGGGCAGCGGAACCATGTTGTGTAGGGGTGCGCTCAAGGTCTTGAACTCGTTCCACGCCTCATCGGAGAGCTCGGTCACTTCGATGCCTGCCTCGCGCAATGCGTCAAGCTCAGCAGAGCGTGTGGCCAGCCAGTCGCGGTTGGCTTTCGTTGCGGCTGCTGCTGCGTCCATCACGATCTTCTGCTGATCCGCAGAAAGGCCCTGATACCAGTCTTCCGAGACGATCACAGTGCGGCTGCCAAGGCCAACCTTGGCATTGGTGAAATACTTGATGAAGCCTGTGTGGCCGAACATGATCGGTACCATCGGTGGGTTGAGATAACCATCTGCGATGCCTGTCTGAAGCGCGTTGGGCACCTCATCCCATGCCACGATCGTGCCATTGGTTCCCCAGAGTTTATAAACCCCGATCTGGTTCTCATCGAGGGCGCGCATGCGAAGATCGGCCATATCAGCCGCCGAGTTGATGGTTTTTTTGGTATTGAAGATACCTGCAGCCGAGCCGAGAGCCGCGATACCGATCACACGCACGCCCTGCGCGGTCGTGCCTTCGTTGATCTTGTCCATCATGCCCGCGTTGAGGCCACGGTCAGCCGCCGCCCAATCGGGAAAGAGGTAGGGCAGCGTGAGGGGGATGATATGACCGTCAAGCTTGCCCACGCCTTTGGTATCCGAAATGGACACTTCAAGCAGGCCCTGCTGGACCTGGTCCATCTTTTCGGCTTCGGCACCAAGCGCACCGCGCTCGTATTCCTCGGCTTCCATCCCATTTGCATTGAGATATTTCGAGAACGTATGCGCCCAGACGTAAGAGCCCGAGTTATCCAGATCTTTCGCGGAATCGAGCGCGATCTTGACGGTCTGCGCCGAGAGCGGCGCTGCCAGTGACAGGGCGACAGCGGCGCATGCCGCCCCAAGGCTTTTCATGAATGACATTGTATTTCCTCCTCTGTGTGGCCTCATGTCGTGGCCGTTTAGTTCCAAAGCCCCATAGCGCGGGGCAACAACAGGGTGATCTCGGGCACGAAGACCAAGACGCCCAGAACAAGTATTTCCACCAAGACAAACGGGATCACGGCGCGCGCCAATGTCCAGTAGTTCAGGCCCGTGACGGTCGAAACGATCAGCAGGCAGCCGCCCATGGGGGGCGAGACGAGGCCGATTGTCAGGTTGAAGCAGATGATAATCCCGAGGTGCACAGGGTCGGCCCCTTGGGAGAGCGCGACGGGGGCCACCAGGGGAACCAAGAGCGCGAGGGCCATCGGGATATCAAGGAACATGCCCGCCAGAATGAAGAGCACGTTCATCGCCAGCATGAAGCCGATGGGGCCAAGACCCAGATCAGTGATCAGCGCTGAAATGGCCTGCGGCACGCGCTCAAGCGAGGCCAGATGCCCGAAGGCGGCAATCGCGCTCAGCACGATAAAGATCGACCCGGTCAGCATGGCCGTTCGGCGGATGCTTTCAAAAACGGCCTCGCGACTCAGGCCCTCATAGAAGAGCGCGGCGAGGGCGGCGACAAGAACGGCGACAGCTGCCGCCTCGGTCGGGGTCATCCAACCGAAGACGATACCGCCAACGATGATCACCGGCAGCAAGAGCGCGGGCAATGCACGGCCAATGGCTGGCAGAACGGGCGGGGCCTCGCCTCTTTCGATGCGCGGGTGATCATCGCGCACGGCGTAGTAGGCATTGAGCGCGAAGAGTGCGGAAGCCAGCAAGAGGCCCGGCAGGATGCCTGCCACGAAAAGCGCCGCGACCGAGGTTTGCATGATCGCGCCATAGAAGATCAGGATGATCGAGGGTGGTACGATCGGGCCGATAATCGAAGAGGCTGCCGTGATGGCACCAGCGTAAAGCTTGGTATAGCCGCGCTCTTCCATCGCGGGAACGAGCGTGTTCGACAGCGAAGCCGCATCCGCGATGGCCGAGCCGGAGATGCCCGCGAAGAAGACCGATGTCATGATATTCACATGCCCCAGCCCGCCGCGCACGCGGCCCACGATGGCCATCGACACGTCAATCAGCGCCTTGGTCACGCCACCGCGGTTCATGAGCTCTCCCGCTAGGATAAAAAGCGGCATCGAAAGCAAAGCGAATACGCTAATCTGTGAAAAGACCTTTTGCGGCAGAATCGCAAGGTAGCGTTCGTTTTCCGTGAGAATGAAAGAGACAACCGCCGCGCCGCCGACCACATAGGCCAGCCCCAGCCCTGAGGCCAGAAGCACAGCCAGAATGAGGGGCACGATCCACATCATTGGCCCAGTCCTGCACGTCCGGGGCGGATGCTCTCGGGGTCGAGATTTTGAGCGAGGATGTGATCGGGCACAGCCTCACCACGCAACTCGGCAGCGGCGTATTGGGCGATGCCCGGGGCCGACTGTATGCCGTAGCCGCCTTGGCCCGCGAGCCAGTAGAATCCTTCTGCCTTTTGCGAGAACCCGACGACGGGTGCTTTATCCGCTACGAAGCTGCGCAAGCCTGCCCACGGGCTCTCCACACGCTTCACGGAAACATCGAACGCGCGTTCGATGCGATCCACGCAAATGGCGATGTCCATTTCGTCGGGCTGAACGTCGCAGGGCGGCTCGGGGTCCTCATTTGCAGGCGAAATCAGGAGCTTGCCTGCATCTGGCTTGAGATAGAACTGTTCTTCGATGTCGATGGTCAGAGGAAGGGCGCTCAGATTTGTTCCGTCCGGCGCATCGATCATCAGCGCAGTACGCCGCTTGGGTGTCAGGCCGATGCGCTCGGCGCCCGCCAACTGGCCCAACGCGTCTGCCCAGGCGCCTGCCGCATTCACGATGATAGGGGCCGTGATGGCGGCTTGAGGCGTTTCAATCCGCCAGCCGAATGCCTCATGGCATAGCGCAGTAACAGGTGCGCGGGTGATGAGCGTGCCGCCATGCGCCTTGAACATGCGCAGATAGCCCTGATGAAGCGCGGCCACGTCGATCTCGGACGTGCCCGTATCCCAAAGCGCCGCAGCGGCATAACCCTCACGCAAGAGCGGCAGGCGGTCTTGGAGCTCAGCCCCTGTCAAGCGGCTTACGGTCGTTGCATCGGCGAGCTCCTTCTGCATGGTCTCCAGTTGGTCCATCTGGTCGACGCGCGCGATGAACGCGGCATCAATCGGCGAGAGCAGTGGCCGCTCGCAAAACCCCTGCGGCGGTTCTTCGAAGAACTGTAGCGCGGCCCGCGTCAGCGCGCGGATCGGCTGTGGGCCGTAAATGGGCGAGTAAACAGCGGCCGAGCGCCCGGTGGTGTGATAACCGGGCTGGCTTTCCTGCTCGATCAGAACAACGCCAACACCCGATGCTGAAAGCTCTGCCGCAACAGAGGCCCCTGCGATGCCCGCCCCAATGACGGCGATGTCGTATTCTGCGGAAGTCCCTGACAACGCTGTTTCTCCAGACTCTCGGATTCGGTTTGCCTTATTGGGAGTAACGCTACATAATTTTCCAATCGGAAAACAAGAAAAATTTTCCAATAGGAAAACTGCATGCAGAAACTGATCGAGAGTCTCGAACCAAATGCCATCGCGTCAGAGGGGGATCTGGGCGCCCGCGTCCGTGACATTCGAAAGTTGCGCGGCTGGACGCTAAAAGAGGTTGCGACGCGGACGGGGCTGGCGATTTCGACGATATCGAAAATGGAGCGCGGCGAGATATCCCTGACATATGATCGTTTCATGCGGCTCGCGCAGGGGCTTGGCATGGATGTGGGGGAGCTGTTCGATGCGACCGCAGAAGGCTTCACCGCCGGGACCGTTTCGGTGACCCGTTCGGGCGATGCGCCACTGCATCGCTCTGCCACGTATGACTATGGCATGCTGGCCTCGGATGTCACCGGCAAGCACATGGTTCCCATGGTTGGCCACATCAAGGCGCACAGTTTTGCGAAGTTCGAAGACTACATCTCGCATCCGGGCGAAGAGTTCATCTATGTGCTGGAGAGCGAGATCACCGTGCACCTCAAGGGCAGAGAGCCGATCCGTCTGACAAAGGGCGACAGCATCTATTTCGACAGTGGCATCGGCCATGCCTATGTATCGGGGTCGGATGAGGATGCCGTGGTTCTGGGCGTTTGCTGGAAAGCGGGATGAGACCAAGATGAAGGCCTTCGTTCAAATGGAGCATCTTGCCTGCACGCTTGATCAGCTGCGTCTGATGGGCGGGCGCATTCAGAATCTGTCGCTCGCGCCTGTGATCAAAGAGCTTCTAAAAGGGGAAAGAAACAGCCTGATCCCCTTTGAGTTATGTGCCGAGACGATGGAAGAAGCGGCCACACTTCTTGGCCGGTCGGATTTCGGAATTCTCGTTGCCAAGAAGCGTATGGAACTCGGCTATGGGCACGAGATTATTGCTTTCGCCCAATCATGTCATACGCTGGAAGAGGCCTTGTTGGGCATTACAAAAAGTTTGCGCGTCCGAACAAAGGGATTGAGTTATCGCCTTGAAGTCTATGGCGATACGGTCGGCGTTGTGCGTGCAACACCGCGCGAATTTGCAGGCCGCTACCCGCAGGCTTCGCTGGCTTGGGCAATGACCTTTATCAATACCTTTCGGCGCATCACGGAGAACCGCTGGACCCCGGATCTGTTGACCCTTGAAGGCAAACAGTTGGACAACGTGCCGAATATCGAGCGTCAGCTTGGCTGTCGCCTTCAATTCAACGCGGAAGAAGAAGGTGTCTTTTTTGATGCCCGTCACCTCTCCATCGAAATACCGACCTGGGATAATCTGTTGAACGGATTGCTGAAGGAATATCTCGAATCCCGGTATCATGTGGACGAGCAGGATCTTGTGAGCTCGGTCAAGGCTCACATCGGGAACTGCCTTGCCAGCGGACGATCTGATATTGGCTATGTTGCAGCTCAGCTTGGCTTCCAGCCGCGAACCCTTCAGCTCAGATTGAAGGAGCAGGGCACAACTTTCTCGGACCTGCTCTGGGATGTGCGTCTGGAACTGGCTGAGACCTTGCTCAAACAAAGCGATTTGTCGATGACGGAAATTGCCGCGCGGCTTGGATATCGTGAATTGAGTGCGTTCTCGCGTGCCTTCAAGGCCCACTATGGCATGGCTCCCAAAACGTTTCGCCTGAAACTCAAGGCGCTCACGTAAGGCACGTGCGAGCCTTGCGCGAAATGTCAAACAAGATTCGCCAAATGATAAGCGGATGATCTCATGTCCTGTCAGACATGGGCTTGAAACAAGCAAGCCCACCACAGCCATTCATCAGGAAGTTTACGACCGACATGAGCTCTCCATTCAACTTTGATCCCGTGACGCTCTCCAGTGCCTATGATCCGCTAAGGCAGGAGGTGCGTGATTTCATCAAGCCGTTCCGGGACACATGGTCCGGCTGGAAATTCGCACATTCCTGGGGTGGTTTTGACAAGGAGTTCTCCAAGGCCGTCGGTGCCAAAGGCTGGATTGGCATGACCTGGCCGAAGCAGTACGGCGGCGCGGAACGCTCGCAGTTTGAGCGATATGTCGTCGTCGAGGAATTGATCGCCGCCGGCGCGCCCCTGTCCGCGCATTGGGTAGGCGACCGCCAGACAGGCCCTCTCCTGATGCGATATGGCAGTGAAAAAATCAGGCAGTCCCTGTTGCCCAGAATTGTCAGCGGCGAGTTGACGTTCTGTATCGGTCTGAGCGAGCCGGGGTCCGGCTCCGACCTCGCCTCGGTTCGGTCAAAGGCCGAAAAGGTCGAGGGTGGCTACCGGTTGAATGGACAGAAAATCTGGACCAGTGGTGCGCATGTGAGCGATTTCATGATCGGGCTCTTCCGCTCGGGCACGGACAAGGATGCGCCAAAACATGCCGGGCTGTCGCAATTTCTGATCGACATGCGGTCGAGCGGGCTATCCGTGCGCCCCATCACCGACCTGACTGGTGAAAACCACTTCAACGAGGTGCATTTCGACAATGTATTTGTGCCCGATGATCACCTCATCGGCGAAGAAGGAAATGCGTGGAAACAGGTCGTCTCGGAGCTTGCCTTCGAGCGCAGCCAACCGGATCGGTTCCTGAGTTGCTTTGTCCTGCTGCCGCTGCTGATCGACGAACTCGGCGCGCCGGACCGCCTCGCGAAACGCCGCGTCGGGGAAAGCGTTGCAGACCTCATTGTGCTGCGTGAAATGTCTCTGTCCATCCTCGGTCAACTCGAAGCTGGCAAGGTGCCCGCCCAAGAGGCCGCGCTCGTCAAGGACTTGGGCAATACATACGAGCAGAAACAGCCCGCGCTGGTCCGTGAACTCATGGATGCCGCGCCAGATATCCGGCCGTCCGACACTCTGAGCGATGCGCTCGGATACCTGACGCAAAGCGTTCCGAGCTACTCGCTGCGCGGCGGCACACGGGAAATTCTGCGGGGAATAATTGCAAAGGGATTGGGACTGTAATGAGCACCGAAAACGACATCGCCAACCTGATCTCCCAGCAGCTTGACCGGTTGCTTGACACGCACGTGACCGTCAAGACACGCAAAGCCGTCGAAGAAGGCCAGTTTGATGACGCGCTCTGGAGTGAGTGTGAGGCGCTGGGGCTGACAGGCGCGCTCGTACCGGAAAGCGCCGGAGGGGCCGGTTTGAGCTGGACGGACATCGCCCCGAGCCTGCTGGTTCTTGGCAAGCATGCCGCACCCGTGCCCCTTGGCGAAACCCTCATCGCGCACCGACTGATGAGCGATGCCGGCATGGACATGGTCGAAGGAGCCGTGGCCACGGGGTTTGATATGTTGTCCCTTACGGCAGATGGCTCGGTTCAGGGAACGGCAAAGGGAGTCAGCTGGGCACCTGTTTGCCCGCATATGTTGCTGCTCGCGCAACGTCAGGGGCAGCTTCATCTGTGCCTGATGCGCACCGAGGATCTGACACTGAGCGCGCTGAAGACGTTCTCACGCGAGCCCGCAGCCGATGTGACATGCAACGGGATCAAACCGGTTGCTTTGGCGGCGCTTGGAGAAGGGGTCAGCCAATCGACAGTCTTGGCCCATTTTGCGATCCTGCACACAGCGCAGATTGCAGGCGCGCTGGCCTACATGTTGCCGCTCTGCGTGCAATACGCCAATGACCGTGTTCAGTTTGGACGGCCAATCGCGAAATTCCAGGCGATCCAACATGCGCTCGCCCAACTCGCCTCGGAAGCCGCCGCAAGTCAGGCCGCAGCGGTTTTTGCCTGCGGCAAAGCGGATGCGGGCGCCGTGGACTACGGGGCGATGGTGGGTATGTCGCGGGCAGGGCGTGCGGCAACACTTGGGGCTGAAATCGCCCATCAGGTCTTTGGTGCCATAGGGTTCACTGACGAGCATTCCCTTCATTACTTCACGCGCCGGCTGTGGCAGTGGCGCTCCGCTGCCAGAAGCGAGCAATGGTGGTCGGAAAAACTGGGCGAAGAGATCATTGCCGCAGGGGGAGATGCGCTTTGGCCCCATATTGTGGCCGCCTAAATGCCGACCATCCATTTGCAAGGAAATGGAAAAGTCTACGCCTGGCGACTTGATGCGCCACGACAAGCAAAGGAGGGCCCAAGCCCATGAGCCGCGACCCACAAAACGAAATCAAGGTGAGCCGGACAGGCTTTGTCGGCATGGTCGAGATCGACCGCCCGCCGCTCAACTTCTTCGATGTCACATTGGTCGACACCTTGCTGCGGCAGATGCAGGCGCTCGACGCCGATCCGGACTGCCGTGCCATCGTGCTGGCGGCCGCGGGCAAGGTGGTCTGTGCAG
>Ga0213868_10005042_pt1 | contig 11937 bp, 8 predicted proteins | sample PICome_9_FD_160087 | JGI IMG/M metagenome (GOLD analysis project Ga0213868, IMG submission 160087) | Coastal seawater microbial communities near Pivers Island, North Carolina, United States - PICO127 | ecosystem: Environmental > Aquatic > Marine > Coastal | place: USA: North Carolina | collected...
ATGCTGTACAATCCACCTTCCATACCCAAACAAATACCGTGTTTTCTGCTTTCGGCGCGGCGAATTGCATTCTCAAGAGACAGATAGGCCTTTTCATTCGAAGCCGTGCTGCTAGCAACCCCTTTGTCTTCATATTTAAGTGTACCCGCAACTGCGGTTGCCTTTTCTTGAGCGATAGGCCTTACCAACTCTTCTATTGTCGTCTCTTTAAAAAGAATGTTTGCGTCCGTAGCTATGATTACCTCAGCACTACTTAGTGCTACTAATCTATTGATGGTTGCAGACTTCCCAGAGCGCGCTTCATTAACATTCAGATTGAGATTTGGAAATTCTTTTTGAAGCGAGCGAATAATAGCATCTGTGCCGTCATCACTCATATCGCTGCCTATCCAAACCGACAAAAGGTCAATCGGGTAGTTCGTGTGGTAGAGACTACGGATCTTATCCTCAATAATGGAGGATTCGTTGTATGCAGCAAATACGATACTAACCGTCGGGGGGGTGTACTCTCCTGAAAAATCAATGGCTTTTCCAGGAAAAGCCAATTGCCATAATGGATAAACGGCATACGTCAATGCAATCAAGCACAATGCCGAGAGTGAGATTGCCATTGTTAAACTGACCATGCCTGAGCTATTTTTTCCTGAATGGATTTAGGGCCAAAGTTACTAAGTATATGTTGGTTGGCTGTGTGACCCAGGGCAAGAGATTTCTCGGGATTTTGAAGCAGTGCTATCAGAGCCTGCGAAAATTCTTCAGCGCTGTCAGCGAGCACGACACCTTGAGCATTGGCATTAAAAAGCCCTTCAGCTCCTACACGTGTGCTTACCATGGGGACTCCCCAAGAAGCATTCATGATAATTTTGATACGCACACCGGAGCCTGCTAGGAGCGGAACGACTGCAATACCATGAGATTTCGCAAATTCCTGAGCATCCGGTACTCTTCCGTGCACTGTGATGTTCTTTTTTTGGTCCGATTGCATGTGTTTGGGTGGATTATTGCCCGCTACATGGAAGGTGGCATTTGGAATTTCACGCAGTACCCTCGGCCAAACTTGAGAAGTGAACCACTCCAATCCCTGTAGATTGGGCTCCCAATCTAATGCTCCAAGATGGAAACACGATAAGTGGGTTAAATTGGTCATAACCTCTTGTTGTGCAATGGATACCGAAATGGTCGTGGAAGCGGGGTTTATTGCCTTGAACCAAAAATTATCTTCTTCACTAATACTCCATATTGAATCAACGCTTTTGGTAAGTGCTTCTTCAAAACGTTTCAAACGGTTACTTTGAAGCGTCAAATACCATTTCTTTAGTGGATTAGAAACAGCCTGGCTAGTGCGTTTCCAAATGAGGTGCTCTAAATTGTGCGCACGCAATGTACAATGTTGTCCAATTCTTCGCAGGTCCATTAAATAATCACCCATAAAGGCACCTTCAATAATGACAAAGTCAAAATAACCATTCTCAAAGGTACCGAGCCAATCAATCATAGGTTTCACGAAAAAACGTACAGAATGATAGGGGGCTCGAGAGAACAGTAAATTATTCAGAGCGGAATGCACAGAAGGAGAGGTGTTTACCTCAAATGTTTTCAAGGTAATGGCCTTTGATACTCTTTTTGGAAAGTCATTAATGTCCTTATGGTGTTTTTGCGTATTTAAGGCACCATAAGTGATTGCGAAAGTATTTAGCGCTAATAAGTCTTCTAAGAGCCTAGCCATCGCAATTGAACTCCCGTCATTGGCTGGGTAGGGCAGTTTATTAGAGAGAATGAGAAGTCGCTTCACTAGGATTTTTTAGAATTTATTCGGGCAAGGATTTTACTGAACCACTCACCAGAAACAAGTGCCGTATCGCTTGATGCACTCTTCGTTAGCCAAAGTGCGATAGGTGCAAGTATTAGAGACGGAAGCCAAATAGCAAGCGCCGGATCTAATAATAGTTCACGTCCCATCTTTTCAAAAGTGGTATTCAAAATGTGGAAAATCAAGAATGCCACGGTAGAGATGACCAATGGTAGGCCTATGCCGCCTTTACGAATGATACTACCCAGTGGAGCACCAATAAAAAACATAATCAATACACTGGCGCCAAGCGCAAATTTCTTGTAATACTCTAGAAAGTGACGCATTCTAGTTTCTTTGCGCCAATTCATTTCACGATCCATTTGCTTCAAGTAATCAAGATTGCTTCGCGCAAGTCGAATGGCATTTTGTGAGGCTCGAATTCTCATACCACTGAGCAAATTGCTCATGACATTCTCTTTAGCAATAGCAACAGAATTGCCACTCGCAACATCTATGTAATCGAATTTGTATTTGCCTTTTAAATTCTTTGTGAAGTTTTCTTGTCGTTCTATGATTTGTAAAGCAAGCGTATCTGCAGTTTCCTTTAACTGCTGGGTATTCATCATCATGTAATCTTTTCGACGCGTTTTATAAAGATCTGCATTGCTGAAATTAGTCAGTGGAAAGCGAAGGTAGGCCGTGTCAAATTCGCTCTGAGCCCAAGGCATTTTCTGACGTTCCTCCACGAATTTCCGATCGATATCTTCATAGGTAGCTCCGTTATGCAGTTCAATCTCTAAGTATTGATCATTGGCCACTGGACGCATGATTCCCGTGGATGCGACAAGCACTTTTAAATTACCTTTTTTCGCTTCCTTGTGGTCGTAGATGTAGATGTCGCTAAGTAGTTGCTCGCCTTCACCTTCTTTATTGCCGATTTTTATGCTATAGCCTTGAAAACCATTATAAAAAATACCAGGAGTAATATGAAACGCGGGCTTGCTTTTGGAAATATTTATTAAAAGACTTTGGCCCTTTAAATTGGCCACGGGTATGATGTTATTGTAGAAGTAGAACGCACCAAAAGCGATAGCAATATTGAGGACAATAAGTGAACGAATGCCTCGGAACAGGGAAATACCCGATCCTTTCATCGCAGCTAGTTCATAGTGTTCGCCAAAATTGCCAAAAGTCAATAGAGCGGCGAACAAGACGCTTACCGGCAGGGCAAAGGGGACGACGCTTGCAGCCCAATAAAAAAGTAATTCTAACAGTACGTACCATTCGATACCCTTGCCCGCGAGATCGTCTACATATTTCCAGACCATTTGCATTAAAAAGAAAAAGACCATGATACCTAAGGTCGGTATCAATGGTCTGATAAAACTTTTTAAGACGTAGAGGTCTAGTTTTTTCATTCGAGTTTAGAGTCGATAAAACCCTTCAAATTCCTTTGCATTAATGTTAAACATCTCCTCATTTAAGGGAACGTTTGTCTCGTAAGAATCTACACTGAAAACAGTTTTTACGCCGTTTGTGCCATATTGTGTGTAGTTTTCGAGCAGTAACTTTTTAACGTCAATACCAATTAATATTTCTTTCACTTCTTCACTAGCAACGGGTCGAAGCGCAACATATTGTATAGATTTCCCGTTCTCTTGTGCTTTACCAGCCATTTTATAACTGTACCCGCTTTGATAGTTTTTTAAAATGTCCGCGGGGCTTAGTGACGTTTCTTCATCTGAAGCGGTAGTTTCTATTTCCTCGTCTTCAGGATAGATTAGATACGCTTTTGAGCCGTCAGAGAGAAATTCAAAGGCATCAGTCTTTACGCGTACTTGCTCCCCTAAGGCAAACAGTTCACCCTTAGAGCTGCGCTCCTTCATGCCGCCGTTACTAGGCGCTCCAATAGTATTGGTGAAGGATATATGCTGTGTTTCGAGCGCTAGCGTATGCTCATAAACATCATTGAGCAAAGCTTTCGCATCCGTGTGCGTTTGTGCTTGCGCTAAAAAGGGTACAATCAGTAAAGCGAATAGTTTCATACCGGCGAATTTACGCATCTCCATTCAATTTCTGTTCCAAAGCCATTTCATCTGGAATTAAAACTTGTCTGGCCTTGGAACCCTCGAAGGGTCCTAGTATCCCAGCCGCTTCTAATTGGTCTACAATACGACCTGCTCTATTGTATCCCAATTTCAATTTTCTTTGAATCATCGAAGTAGATCCTTGCTGGGTAAGGACCACTAAACGAGCAGCATCTTCAAATAAGGAATCTCTATCTGATGGATCTATTTCGCCAACACCGCCACCTTCTTCACCAACGTATTCTGGCAACTGATAAGCCATAGGGTAGGCTTGTTGGTTACCTATAAAATCGCAAATCGCTTCAACTTCAGGCGTGTCAACAAAGGCACATTGGAGTCGTACGAGATCAGAACCTTGCGAAAAGAGCATATCTCCCTTTCCGATAAGTTGATCGGCACCGCCCGCATCAAGAATAGTTCGAGAATCAATTTTCGAGGTCACTCTAAATGCAGCTCTCGCAGGGAAATTTGCTTTTATGATACCTGTGATAACATTTACAGAAGGCCGCTGGGTGGCTACGATCAAATGGATACCAATGGCCCGGGCCAGCTGCGCAAGTCGTGCGATAGGCATCTCAACCTCTTTTCCGGCTGTCATGATAAGATCGGCAAATTCATCGATCACTAGCACTATGTACGGTAGGAATTTGTGGCCCTCTTCAGGATTCAATCGTCTTGAAATGAATTTAGCATTGTATTCCTTGATGTTTCTAACCATTGCGCCTTTCAGCAGCTCATACCGGTTGTCCATTTCAATACACAACGAATTCAAAGTATGAATCACTTTTGCTGTATCAGTAATAATGGCCTCATCTGTATCGGGAAGAACAGCGAGGTAGTGCCGTTCAATTTTATTGTAAAGCGTCAGTTCTACTTTCTTAGGATCAACGAGAACAAATTTGAGTTGACTAGGGTGTTTCTTGTAAAGCAGTGATGTTAAAATTGCATTTAAGCCAACAGACTTTCCTTGTCCGGTAGCACCTGCCATAAGAAGGTGAGGCATTTTTGCCAAATCAAAAATGAAGTTTTCATTCGTTATGGTGCGGCCCATAGCAACGGGTAATTCCATGTTTGACTCTTGGAATTTTTTGCTTGCGATGACCTGACGCATACTTACGACTTGAGGGTTGGCATTTGGAACCTCAATGCCTATAGTTCCTTTACCGGGAATAGGTGCAATAATTCTAATTCCCAAAGCAGCAAGACTCAATGCAATGTCGTCTTCGAGGTTTTTAATTTTTGAAATTCTAATTCCTGCTGCTGGAACAATTTCATATAAGGTAACCGTAGGACCTATGGTAGCTTTGATTTCCTTAATCTCAATACTGTAGTTTTTTAATGTGTCTACAATACGGTTCTTATTCGCTTCAATCTCGTCTTTGTCGAAGGTGATTTTACCATCACCATAGGGTTGAAGTAATTCAATTTTAGGTAATTGAAACCTGCTCAAATCTAAAGTAGGATCGTATTCACCAAAGTCCTTGACTTTCTTATTAATAGACTTTTCATCCTCAACTGCTTCTTGATGAACTTCAACTACAACATCTAATGTGGAAGCTGCATCAATAGGCGCTTTGTTTTGTACTGAACTATCTGTGACGGTTGGTTTAGAAATGACTTCAGGTTGTGGGGTCATCTCTTCTTCTGGTTCTGGAGAAAGTTCGACCGCGTGAACCAGAATATCATCTTGTGGCTCAGGAGTGATTTCCGGGGATGAGTTCAGGTTTTCTTCTGATGGGCGCTCCGTTTCTGGCAGTGGCTTGGGCGCGCGCCAACTAAATGTGAGTGACCGAATTTTTAAGGCAACAACAATATACAGCAGCCCTGCGGTGAAGAGTACCAGTAAGACTCCCATACGGCCTAAATAAAGGGCTAGTTTCAAATAAATATAGTACCCTGATAAGCCCGATAGAAGGGTTGGTTGATGGTTTGCAATCCAGCCAAACAGCAACGCGACAAGAAAAGTGGTGGCTAAAAGATGGTTGAATAAAACCCAAGGTTTAATGCGGTTTAAGGTAAAAGCATGCTTTAGTCCTAAGAGCATGACCCACAAGGGAACGAACAGACCCGCAAGACCAAAACCTTCAAGAACAAGTAGACTGGCTATGGCGTTTCCTAGTCTCCCGAAAATGTTCCCTACGTAGTCCGGGTGGGCGTATTCTCCTGAAGAAGTTGTGGACAAACTGAAGTCTTGGGTCCAATTCTGATAAAAGCTGATAATGGCGATGGCAGTAAAGAAACCGATCATAACAAGGAGCAACGAGCCGAATATTTTCGTCGTAGGGTCTCCTGTAATTTCCTTAGTATCAGCGGTTAGCTGTTTGAATTGAACGGAGAACTTTGACGGTTCCTTTGGTGTCTTCTTAGTAGATTTTTTCGCCATGGGTGTCGGTGTCTTATACATTCAAAAATAAGCCTGTAGTCGTTAGTAAACTCGGGCCTTTCAATAGCGTTATCAACACATTAAAGCCTTAAATTTGTCATTCAAACAGATTTTCATGCAAATTCTACCAGAAATTCAAAACGAATATGGACGCTTAGACACTGTGGTGGTGGGATTAGCCATGCGAATGGGTGGTGTTCCAAAATTGGAAGAATGTTACGATGCACGCAGTTTTGAGGCTGTAAAACAAGATGTTTTCCCAGAAGAAGAGGCATGCATGCTCCAACTCAAAGGATTGATCGAACTTCTTGAGAACAATGGAGTCAAGGTATTGCGACCGTCACTCATCCATTCTTTGAACCAAGTATTTGCAAGAGATATCGCATTTGTAATCGAAGACCAGTACATCATACCAAATGTAATAGAGGATCGTGCAGAAGAACGCGATGCAATGTCTGAAATAGAAGAAACTATTCCATCGGGCAACATCATCATGATGCCTAACGGATGTTACGCAGAAGGGGGCGATGTGATTGTAGACAATGACTTCGTTTTAGTCGGAGTCAGCGACAATGCGACCTTTGATGCTTATAAAACTGCACGAACCAACTACAGAGGAATGGACTATTTAGCGGATGAATTTCCAGCTAAAGAATTTAAAGGATTTGAATTATTCAAGGACGATCGTGATCCTTTAAAGGGTTCGTTGCATTTGGATTGTGCTTTTCAAACTGTTGGTGGCGGGGCACTCATCGCACCGCACTTGTTCAAGAATGAATCTGATGTGCAGTGGCTGATAGAGCGTTACGGAGCAACGAATGTTTATCGCTGTTCACCTGAAGAAGCGTATTTCCTTGCCACAAACGTCTTCAGCTTTAGCCCATCCGATGTGGTTGTTTCAGCCAAATGCGAGGCCATGCAAGAATGGTTAAAGAATAGAGGCATGAACGTACATTCCGTGGTGTACGATGAGATAGTAAAAATGGGCGGTTTACTTCGTTGTACAACGATGCCTTTAAAGCGATTGTAGATGACGAATAATGCTACAAATAAACTGTTAATGGTACGACCAGTTGCCTTTGCGATGAACGAGCAAACAGCGGTCGATAATTATTACCAAAAGAAGGAATCGGGCAAAATGAACGCTCAGGAATCGGCTCGTGATGAGTTTGATGGATTGGTAGAAAAATTGCGTGCGGAAGGTGTTCAAGTTGAAGTTTTAGAAGATACACATGTTCCTCACACACCTGATAGCATTTTTCCAAACAATTGGATCAGTATGCACCAAGATGGTCGAGTAGCGCTGTACCCAATGAAAGCCGAGAATAGACGACTGGAACGTCGCACCGATATTTTTGAAGAATTGCAGTCTCGTGGTTATGAAGTAACGACAACGGTAGATTATACAGCTGCAGAGCAGAAGGAGCTATTCCTCGAGGGCACAGGTTCTATGGTATTAGATCATGATTCTAAAATCGCCTACATGGCTCGTTCACAGCGCGCTGATGAGGGCTTATTTCATGCGTTTTGTAAAGACTTCAACTACGAGCCTGTGGTGTTCACCGCTTACCAGGAAACGCCGGACGGGATAGGACAGATCTACCATACCAATGTCATGATGTGTGTTACAGATGCTTATGTATTGGTGTGTCTAGATACCATTCATGATGCGAATGAACGAGCTTTAGTAGAAGAGGCAATTCTTAAAAGTGGTAAAGAAATCCTTGTTATAAGCGTGGAGCAAAAAAGCAACTTTGCCGGCAATATGCTCTTAGTGAAAGGCGCCGCGGATGAATTAATTTTGGTGATGAGTTCCAGTGCCTACAAGGCATTAAATGAGGACCAAAAAGACTTTATAACCCAACACCACAGGATACTTCATAGCGATTTACATACCATAGAAACCCTTGGTGGAGGTAGTGCACGATGTATGTTAGCAGAAATATATTTGACTAAAACTGCATAAATGAGTTTAGAACAAAACATAAGCAAAGCCTTAAATGAACTCTACAGCGTTCAGGTCGAACCTGAGCTGCAGGAAACGCGTAAGGAATTCGACGGTGATGTTACTTTGGTCGTCTTTCCTTTTGTTCGTGCGGCGAAAAAGAAACCAGAAGAGGTCGCTGAAGAGTTGGGAAACAAGCTTTTAGAATTATCAGCCATAGCTGACTTTAACGTCGTGAAGGGGTTCTTAAACCTGACTTTGGATCGCAGCGTTTATGTGGACCAATTCAAAACTTTTGCTTCGGACCCTCATTTTGGGCTTCCCACGCCAGGATCTAAAGGTGCCTACATTGTAGAATACAGTTCGCCAAATACCAACAAACCCTTGCACCTTGGCCACATTCGAAATAACCTTCTTGGCTATTCAGTGGCAGAGATTTTAAAAGCAAATGGTGTTGCAGTGTCAAAGGTTCAGATCATTAACGATCGTGGAATCCATATTTGTAAGTCTATGCTCGCATGGCAGGAATACGGGAATGGCGAAACACCTGAATCGACGGGATTAAAAGGCGATCATTTGGTAGGTAAGTATTACGTCAAATTTGATCAGGTCTACAAAGAGGAGATGAAACGCTTGCTTGATGAAGGTAAAACTGGCGATGAAGCTAAGAAATTGGCCCCGTCGCTGCTGAAAGCGCAAGAGATGCTGCTTAAGTGGGAGCAAGGCGATGCGGAAGTGGTGACACTTTGGAAAACCATGAATAATTGGGTATACACTGGTTTTAATACAACGTACACCAAATTAGGCGTTGATTTTGATAAGAATTATTACGAGAGTCAGACCTACGTTCTAGGAAAAGACGACGTAAATAAAGGGCTTGAATCTGGTGTCTTCTACCAGAAAGACGACGGTTCGGTTTGGATTGACCTGGAGGATGAAGGGTTAGACCATAAATTAGTTCTACGCAGCGATGGAACCAGTGTCTACATGACGCAAGATATAGGAACCGCCATTCAACGATTTAAGGATTTCGAGGCAAAAGGAATGACTTACGTAGTCGGTAACGAGCAAGATTACCATTTTAAGGTACTTTTCTTGATTCTTTCAAAGCTGGGCTATCCTTGGGCAGAACAGCTGCATCATTTGAGCTACGGAATGGTAGATTTACCTTCAGGAAAGATGAAGAGTAGAGAGGGTACTGTAGTTGATGCCGATGATCTTATTGATGGAATGGTAGCGGATGCAGAAGCTATCTCAAAGGAATTGGGCAAATTGGACGGCCTTGAAATTGCTGCGCAGAAAGAGCTCTTTACTACGCTCGGACTGGGCGCCCTAAAGTACTTTATACTGAAGGTAGACCCGAAGAAACGAATGTTGTTTAATCCAGCGGAAAGCATCGATTTTAACGGACATACAGGGCCCTTTATTCAGTACGCCTACGCACGCATTCAAAGCCTTCAAAGAAAAGCACCAGAGAGTAGTGAGTTGGATTGGTCGACTTTGACCCCGAATGAAGACGAAACAATCGTTATCAAATCGCTTTTGCAATTTTCGGATGTAGTGGATCAAGCAGCCAGAAATTTTTCTCCGGCGGTTTTGGCGAATTACACGTATGAATTGGTCAAGAAATACAATGGTTTTTATCAGAATAACAGCATCTTAAAAGCGGAAAGCGAACAAAGTATTGCTTTCAGGTTGTTGTTGAGTAAGAAAGTAGGCGAAGTAATTAAAGCTTCGATGAATTGCTTGGGAATCCAAGTACCAAATAGAATGTAAGATGAGTAAAGAAGTAAGAGCCTTAGCGCCCAATGCAGTTTGGAACCACTTTGCAGATTTAAATGCAGTACCCCGTCCTTCGAAGAAGGAAGAGCGTGTGATCCAATTCATGGTCGATTTTGGCCATAGTTTGAGCCTACCCACAGAGGTAGACCATATCGGTAACGTGTTTATCAGAAAGCCGGCATCCGCTGGAATGGAGGATAAAACGCCAGTTGTCTTGCAGGCGCACCTTGATATGGTACACCAGAAAAACAATGATACCATCTTCGACTTTGACAAAGAGGGAATTAAAATGGTGGTTGATGGTGACTGGGTAAAGGCACAAGGCACAACGCTTGGTTCAGATAATGGTATGGGCGTTGCTTTTATTATGGCGGTACTCTCCTCAAATACTATTGCTCACCCGGCTATTGATGCACTCTTCACTATAGATGAAGAAACTGGAATGACCGGTGCTCTGGAGTTAAAAGGCGGCATGCTCAATGGAAAGATTCTGTTAAATATTGATACGGAAGACGACGATGAATTGACCATAGGTTGTGCGGGTGGTATTGATGTAACGGCGACACATTCGTTTGAAATGGAAGCCCTAAAAGAAGAGACTTTAGCCTACGAAATCACTATCAAAGGATTGAATGGCGGCCACAGCGGTATGGACATTCATAAAGGTCTTGGTAATGCGAATAAATTAATGAACCGTTTGCTCGATCGTTTGGGTGATGCGGTCCAATTGGTAGCTTTAGATGGCGGGAGCCTTCGAAATGCAATACCAAGGGAAAGTGTCGCTCAAGTAGTATGGCACGGGAGTGAAGAGGCATTTGAAGAGGTAATCACGGAGGTTGGAGAAGAGTTCGTAGATGAGCATTCAACCACGGATGCGGATATTGAGATCAGTTGCAAATCTATTGAAAAACCAACGTTAGCCCTTTCTCAAGCGGCCAGTCAATCCATCATCAGTGCTGTATATGCCTGCCCAAATGGAATTTACCGTATGTCGCCTGATATCCCAGGATTAGTACAGACTTCTAATAACCTAGCGCGTGTTGCATTAAAGGACGGCGCGCTTACGGTTATGTGCTTAACACGCAGTGCCGTTGAGACAGAGAAAATGGATTTGGCGCGTGGCATCCAGCGCATTTTTGAAACGGCGGGTTGTACTGTAGAGTTGAGCGGTGATTACCCAGGTTGGGCACCTAATCCAAAGAGTAATATTCTGACAACGATGAGCGGTCTGTACCGCAATCTTTTTCAAGACGAGCCTAAAATACAAGCCTGTCATGCTGGCTTGGAATGTGGGATCTTAGGTACAAATTACCCAGATATGGAATTGATTTCTTTTGGACCAAACATTCGGGGAGCACACTCACCGGATGAAAAGTGTCAAATCAGTTCTGTTCAGAAGAGTTGGAAATTCTTCTTAGCGACTTTAGAAAATATACCAAACGTTTAAGCACATGTTTGAAAGTTTAAGTGACCGTTTAGAGGGTGCTTTTGATGTCCTCAAAGGAAACCATAAGATTACCGAATTAAACATTGCGGATAGTGTTAAGCAAATCCGTAGGGCTTTAGTTGAGGCCGATGTTAGTTTTAAAATTGCGAAAGACTTTACAAATACTGTAAAAGCAAAAGCGCTCGGACAAGGGGTTATTTCCGCCGTTAAGCCAGGTCAGGCTATGGTTAAGATCGTTCGCGATGAAATGGCTGAGTTGATGGGGGGTCAGGCAGAAGGTTTGAACCTTACCTCGTCTCCTGCGATCCTATTGATGGCGGGCCTACAAGGTTCAGGTAAAACGACCCATAGCGCAAAATTGGCCAATTATTTACTGCATAAAAAAGCACGGAAGCCGCTATTGGTCGCCTGTGATGTATATAGGCCGGCAGCCATTAACCAGCTCCAAGTGCTCGGCGAACAGCTAGGTATAGAGGTTTATGCGGAAGTAGGCAATCAAGA
>Ga0213868_10005045_pt1 | contig 11932 bp, 5 predicted proteins | sample PICome_9_FD_160087 | JGI IMG/M metagenome (GOLD analysis project Ga0213868, IMG submission 160087) | Coastal seawater microbial communities near Pivers Island, North Carolina, United States - PICO127 | ecosystem: Environmental > Aquatic > Marine > Coastal | place: USA: North Carolina | collected...
CGGGGGGGTAGCGGGGGGGTCACCGGTTACCGGTTACCGGTTACCGGTTACCTGTTACCGGTTACCGTTCAATCGCTGGACTGGAAAGTCCCAACCCTATAAAATGACGTACTCATTTTTGTTTGAGCGATTGGAGAAAAGCAAATCTTTCGTTTCCAGCATCAAGTTAGGCCACCAAGCAACCAGTTCCTCAACATTTACGAAAGAACCAACTGGTTTTGAGTGACAAATATAGCCATTGCAACCTTAACTTTTACCCGCAAATAAACCATGAAGTTCTCTACTGCCATCCTCTTGTGTGCTCTGTCCAGTTCTCAGGCTTTCACGGCAAACCGTCCCGCCGTTACAGCCTTTGCCAGATCCGCTTCATCGTCCACTCTCCTTCGCGACTCATACCAGAGCCTTGAGGATAAACTTTTCAGCGCTCCTGCCCCTGCTCCATCTAAGAAGGACTCCAAGAAGCCAGCTAAGGCAGAGAAGAAAGAACAGGAGAAAAAGGTAGAAAAATCAGAGAAGAAAGTCGACAAGCAAAAGCCCGCCGCTGCGGCTAAGAAAACTGCTCCAGCTCCTGCTTCTTCCGCCCCTGCTGCTCCAGCTCCTGTGGAACAACCTAAGAAGACCCGTGGAGGGAAAAAGGTTGCCGTACAGGAAACTCTTAACTTGGAAGTACCAAAGGATATTGCCCCTACCAAAAAAGCAGCGCCTACATCTGTTGCTCCCAAGAATGATAAACCTGAAAAGGTCAAGCCTGCTCCCAAACCTAAGGTAGAGAAACAAGCTGTAGAGTCCACGGCAAATGTGCCACTTGGAGTGGGACTTGGAGCTGCTCCATTGGTTGTAGCACCTGTCGTTGCCTTGAGTGCTTTGAGGTCGACTTTGGCCAGAACCAAGGAAAGACGCGATGAAATTGCTAAGGAAATCGCCGAATTTGAAGCCGCTGAAGCTAAAAGGAAAGCAAGGAAGGATGCTAGTGTTGATGGAAGCACCCTTGGTGCTGCTGTTGGGGCGTTAGGAGCTGGAGCTGCTGCAATTGGATTGATTCTTTCTGGATTGACTGGAGGAGCGGGTGCCCCAGGTGCCATCAAACAAGCTGAGGCACCAGTCAAGGCTGCAAAAGTCGCCAAAACGGATGCTGTCAAACCGGCCAAGGTACAGAGTGCACCTACATCATTCATCAGTTCCCCAAAAGTCCAACAACAGAAGCCTGCTGCAGTTTCTAAAGGACCCTCTGGATATGATCTTACTATCGATGCCCCAGAAAAGAAAGTAGTACAGAAGAAAGAAAAGAAAGTTGTTGAGAAAAAGGTAGTTGCTGAAAAGAAGGCTGAAGCTAAACCTGCCTCCAAAGTTGATAATGCTGCCGCCAAGGATGCTGAAGCTAAGAAGGCAGTAGAGGCCAAGAAGGCTTCTGAAGAAAAGGCTGCTGCTGAGGCTGCAGCTTCCAAGAAGGCTTCTGAAGAAAAGGCGGCTGCTGAGGCTGCAGCTTCCAAAAAGGCTTCTGAAGAAAAGGCGGCCGCTGAGGCTGCAGCTTCCAAAAAGGCTGCAGAAGAAAAGGTGGCTGCTGAAGCTGCCGCAGCCAAAAAGGCCGTCGAAACCAAGCCTGCAAGTGAAGCAGCCCCCAAGGCAACTGTTTCCACCTCCACCGCTGGTATTGGTGTAGTTTCTGGCGGTGAAGCTGGAGGAAAGGTTCTTCCTAAGGAAACTGTGAGTGCAGAAACACTTGACTTTTTGAAGAAATACAAACAATAAATGGATTGTAAACCAGGAGCTATTTTGTTTTGAAGGGTTCAATGGTTATATGAAGTAAAACTAGACGTTACTATTAAATTTTTTTGAATCATGGATCATGTCTATATAGGTTTGATTTTCTTGAGACTATATATATATAAAGAGATATCGGAATGATCCGTGTTCCATTTCAAATGTCAATAGTCAATACAATCGACCATAAAGGCTTAACTCTTTTTAGATAAGCTTCCATCCCCACCTCTGCATTTAGGACTTACACCCATTGCTTGTCGAATGATATCTGTTGTTGTAGGATCATGATGAGTATGATGTTCTTTCGTTTGATCATCATCATCTACATGTCTTTGAACTCCTTTCTGATGAAGAAGTGTATCCCATTGTTGTGGTGTCTTACACACCATTGACAAGGCATGGACAGTTCCTCCATGAGCTTTGTCCAATTCGGATTGTAATATAGTATGAATCATGCGATGTCTGGATATGAGGTTCGTATTGTCGAATGCGGAAGAAACGATGAATAATTTAAAATGTGTTTCAGAGTTGGGAGGCCTGAACAGAAGACGAGTAGTTAGTAGTTATTCGTAAGACATGAGACATCTACCAATGAATGCTTTCTTTTTTATAAAAATAAACACATGAATATCAAGTTCTGTTCTTTGATGATGTTTCATGTTGATTGTATTACTTACACATTGTGCATATGACTCTCATTGACAATCTCCAGCATTGTTGGTTGTAAATTACTGTTTACCAGTTTCCTTCGAATGGTCGTCGCGATTGGTCCTTCTGTTTGATTCCCAGCGACGGTGGACATGACTCTTTTGGAAACAATCGTAATACTATCCTTGTTGTTCACAGCATTCATAAGTTTATGAGTAATGCTGTTCATTTGCGTGCACACAAAGTCGGTTTCGATGTAAGAAAGGTTCGATAGATACTTCCTTCCGAATGAGATAATATGTTGAGAGTTACGAGAGTGTTTAGTAGATAGAAAAAAGGGATAGATAGCACATGATTGGTTTCGCGCACTTTTTCAAACTGTATTTTCGTCCCTTCAAAATCGTCGTCCCTCCTCTCGTCGCCAAATTTGTTATCCTTTCCCAGGTTGGCAGTTTTTTTTTAAAGAGGTTTAAGGTTGTTACTCTCTACTCTCTCTATCATTAGATAAGATTGATTCCTTCATTCCATTGACATTTAACACAGTCCTTAACTACATGAATAGTCCATCGCCTGTACTCCCCATCACATTGACACCATGTTCTCTCCCACCGGACGTTATTGATATCGCTGATGTGGAATGGGCGTCGGAGGACCCAGCGAACCCCAGTCCCTCTGAATACGCCTTCAGACCCAAATATACAAAAATGGAGGACCCCTGTGGCTGCTCACCGAACTACGATGAGGCTACAAATACCATAGATGAGTCCACCATGCTATGTACAGACACGACCTGCGTGTTGTTTGCGTGTCAAGAAGAATGTCGAGGTAATTGCGAAGCGGGATATTTATGTGGCAACAAGCGAATCACGAAAAAACTTTGGAAAAACCTGCAAGTGGTTGACGCGGGACCTAAGGGCAGAGGATTGATTATCTTGGAGGATGTTAAGGAGGGAGATTTCCTCATTGAGTACACGGGGGTGGCCATTAAAAAGGATTACCTCGACAGTATGTTTCGAAGGTACAGGACGGAGCGAATGCTGTACATCATGGCCTTGGACAATGATACATACATCGACGCCAGAAAGAAGGGAAGCATTGCGCGATACATCAATCATTCATGTGATCCGAACTGTGCGGTGCACCGCTGGAAAGTCAGAGGAGTCCTTAGGGCTGGAATTTTCGCCACGAAAGATATACCAGCTGGTACTGAACTTTCCTTTGATTACAAGTGGAAGAGAAAAAGAGGAAGAGCGCCCACCAAATGCCATTGCGGTTCCCACAATTGTAGAGGAACATTGGAAGATATGCTAGAAAGAACGAAAGAAGAAGCACAGGAAGAAGATCAATTGGAAGGACATTGGAAAGAACCCGTCAATCCCAAGGGCTCTGGAACCAATATTATGAATAGAACCATTAAAGTGTGGTCGCAAGAAGATGATAGATACTTCTTAGCAGATGTATGTCAGTATGATAGCAATAACAACAAGCATTGTCTGATTTACAGGGGAGAAATCGAAGAGGCGTGGGAAGATTTGGACTCGAAAAGATGGATGATTCTCGATGAAGAAATGGAACAATTTGTGATTGCCCGGAAGAGAAAGTTTCGCGCAAACAACAGTGCTAGCAATGGAATTCATTCGCTGATTGCTGGAGGCCATGAGAATCTTGCTTTGTGTGAACCAATTACCCCCGTGAAAGTGAAGAATTATGTCATTGTACAAACACCATTGAAGGAAAAGATACTTGCTAAACATTTGCTAGAACGATGTCAACGACATTATAGAGTTCAAATTAGTGTCTCTCAAATTTATTCCAACAATAATAATGCTGCCACGGATCCAGAGGAAGCCGCAGATGAAAAAAAGGCTCTGGAAGAATCGTCAGATGGCCTGGCCTGGAAATTCTATATAACGGGTTTAGAACCCGCCAACGCTAGGGATTACCTTGAAAAGAATATTCATGATTTTGAAGAAATTCAAAAGAAAAAAACTTCTTCTTTGTTAGAAATTGAAAGCGATGGCAAAGTCTTCCACAAGGAAATTGTCATACCTAGATGCGTTGCCGATCATGTTAAAAATCGCCTTTCTTTGATACGGAATGCCAATAAAAATTCTGATATTCAGTTTATAGCATCGAAAAGCATGAGTAAGCAGTTCGCTAAATTGATTATTGAAAGTCAAGATGCAGATTCCGCGGAACAATCTCAGCATAACTTATGGAAGGAGGTATTAACACTTTGTAACTCGTATGATGCACCAAGAACCCCAAAGGGACTCTTTCGAGATTTGGCCTTTTACGGTGGGGAATTAAGCAGAGACGAGTTTAACATGCTTTGCCCTAAATTATCCAAGGCAAATATTAATGTAGACTGCTGTGAAAATCTACGTGAATCTGGTGGGATGGCTTCATTTGAAGACTTTTACAGGTGCACAATATGGGTACAAGCCATGGAAGATGTGGGGAATTACGGCAGTGCGCCTCAAGGATCAAAACGAAAAATTTTTTTTGGATGCGAACCGAAACGTGTTCCTGAACTGTGGAGCTACATCAAGACTCGCATTACAGAGATTAAGAACGGTATACGTTTTGTCGACATGGAAAAAAACAAAGATCTTTTGCCATTCTTGACCAAAAATTTTGAAAAACGCCCCAGGTCCATGACTTCTAACTTTTTCGATTACATCCAAAAGGTTACTGGAGCTCAAGTAAGGTTGGATAACTTTAATCAGCATTGTATTCGTATCGATGGCTCTGGTGGTAACCCTAAACATCAACCAATCGTGCTCGATGGTGCCGTCAACGAAAACGATAAAAAGTGCGATATGGCTGAAGAACTGATTCGTCTTCAAATAGAACTATTAAGAGACATACGGACGAGACAAAGTCGTTTGAGTTTTGGAAGAGACTGGGCGCCTCTAATTGTTGATGACTTAAAAGAAGAAAATGAAACAGCCAAAGCCAATGGTCAGGTTGTGCCAAATATTAAATTATCGATTGCGAGAACACCCGAAAAGCGCTATATTGCAAATGCGTGTATGGAAATCGCTGATATCACCGATGCGTTAGGTTTAGATGGAAGTATTGCTGGACATGCATGCGTCATTTTGTATCGTTATTTAACCATTGAATCCGAGCAAGTGATGAGCACATCTCAATCTAAACAACGAGACATACTTCTAGCCTGTTTATTTTTGGCAAGCAAAGCTCAGAAAGAGTGCAAATGGAAGAAATTAGAAACTGTGTTTGAAGCAGCTTACAAGATCTTTTATGCTGGTGCCAGATTCGATATAAAAAGTGACGAAGCCACTGCGTTGGAAAAACGTGTTCTTGATACTGAAAAGGATATACTTGAGAAACTTGAGTATGATATCTTTTGGGGAGGTGTTGATTGGATCATTACCATGTCGATTGAAACAGGACACTTGGCTTCTGAAGTCGCCAAAAATGCTATGGATCTTGCGTTAACCGGGCCTATTTTGGCAGCTGGGGCTGTGTTATGGATCAAAATGGGTCCTCATTACGCCTTTGCTTGTATGGCGGCATTCCTTGACCTTGATCTTACGTACTTATTTGTTGCTTTAGGTTTGAATCCTATGAAGCTAATCGACGCAATGGACCACATAATAACTTCACTTATTTTAAACAAAGGAACAAAGCAAAAAGGATCTAAAGCATCTCAAACAGTTTTTTCAATGACTAAAGAGGACCTATCACGATACCAAAATGATCTGAAAGCTAAATGCATTGAACAAATTGCGCAGAGTAAGATCAAGGTTCCTGAATTAGGTGGAAAACAGAAAGAATATGCCCGTATCGCCAAGTATTCGAATCGTCGTTGCATCATCCGAGGAGTGCGTACTGATACAGTTATAAATGTGTTGTTACCCCGTTTTTCGGAAATAAAAGATCGCTGCAACTGTCTTGTATTCGTTGAAGAGGGTGATGTTTTTGGGACAGAGGATATTGTTTTGGAGGGAAGCTGGCGCGAGGTTGCACTTGCTTCAAGTATCCTGGAGGAATCTGTTTCTACCATTAATGAGACTCTTCCAGAATCTGTTGAAAATGAAATACCATACGATGAAATTACCAGAGGCCGAACTACTCCCGGTCTATTATCAATGGTATCAATCGATCCAAGTGATAGATGGGAAGACGTGGGAGAATATGGCTGGAAATCTAAAATTGGAGGCAAAACTTGCCTTCCAGGGACAATCCGATGCAGTGCCCTAGAAGAAGCAGGAATGCGATGGTGGTTGAAACCTGGATATTGTCAAACTCTTAGCGGTTCGTTATGTCATATTCTACAAGTAAGAAATTCCTTTGGGCGTGGGGACATGAATGCCCAACTGAAAGAGATTGGTAAAATTGCCAAATCACTCGATGAGATATCAGGAATGATTCACTTTCCCAGTCTAGAGCAGGGTTTATCAAATAATATGGACATAGAATCAAATGCATCAACCGCAATTTCTCTTCAGAGATGGCCGCCTGAAAAGACCGAAGTGAAGGAACGAGCCAGAGGAGGGATGGATGTGGGTTTCTCGCCTGCTGCTCTTCAAGAAATGCAAATATTAAGTAAATTGCACTCAATTATACCTGGTCCACAAGGCCATCCAAACATAATGCTTCCTATTGCAGTATCAATTGAAGGAAAGGATGTGGCTTCCATGGACATAGACGTGACAAAATCTAAACAAAAGCCAGCATCTTCGGATTACATGACTGGAAATACAGATGAATTATTTTCAATGCTTTTCACCAATGACAAGCCTCGACAAGATTTAGAAAAGAAAAGAGTGTTTAAAGGTGCGCATGTTGTTTTTCAGCCGACACCTATGATTCTTCAAAGGGTGATGAATAAGTGCAAGAGAAAGAATGACGAAGTGTCTAAACCTGAATTCAGACTACCAGTATCAATTGTGTTTGCATGGTTTCATGATCTTCTTTCTGCGATGGCTCACTGTCATACAAACCACATAATTCTGCGAACGATTCACAGTGATCAGATTCTTATAGATAGTAGTGGATTGGCTAAGTTGTCTGGTTTAGCGAGATCTGTAGTACTCCACCCTTTGGAGCGCGATCGATACCTTGATCCGCTTAGTTCTTCAAAAAGTAAGAAAAAGGTTCCGACGATTACCGACGAGGACATTGCAAGCAATCCTTACATGGCTCCTGAACTACTACTTGGGGCAACGAGATACACCCCGGAGACAGACATTTGGACATTAGCTGCACTTATAGCACATCTAGTACTCGGCAAAAGTTTATTTTCAGGAAAAGACAGAAAATCGAAACTACATTCTATATTCAAGATTTCAGGAACGCCCTCGTCAACTAATTTCAAAGATGCCCAATCATTCCCTTATTATAAAGTGTGTAAAGCAGAAAAGAAGTATAAAGCTGGGGTAGGAAAAGCAATGAGATACATGTTTAAGGATGATAATGAAGATTCTTTTGAACATTTTGTTCCAATAATCAATCTATTAGAGAAAATGCTCGTTTTGGATCCGAAAGAAAGAATCAGTGCTGTGGAAGCCCTAAAAGAAGATGTCATGATTGAATATATCAAGTGGACGGAAACTCCTCAATATCGAGCGAAATTCGTAACTGATTGGAACAACCTTAGAAATATATTAAATGAAGATACTTCTGGCAACACGAAAACAATTCAAGAATATGCTAATGGAAAAGAATTCGAAAAATTGCAACCAAAACGATCGTATCAGGTCGCAACTCTTGGCATGCCTGATGAGGATGGTTTATATGATATGGATGAGCTGATTGGTACGAATAGCAAGAGGGTTAAGCAGGGGAACTAAGGACGTTCAGCAAGGCCACATATAAAATATTAATTTTTTTACACGGTTCATGGACTATGAGACAACAGGCTTCCAATATAACTTATTCAGCTTCCTGGCGAACCGTTTTTATTTTATTTTTTCAAAAAGCATTGACACACGGCGACCCTATTGATCGAAAGGAACCTCCCAAAATTTCACTTTACTAAACGCGCCTTGGGCCACATAGCGATGGTTAACGTCCCATGACATAATTCGTTTTGCATCAAGTGTCAAATCGTAATAGTCATAACCGTGATAAGGACTATTCCACTCAAACAAATCAGTGTGCGCTATTTCGTCAGTATTAACAGCAATCAAAGGATATGCAAATGAAGATGTCTTCACTTCTGGTATATATGCTGCGCAACGAGAGACTGTAAAAGGTGTTGTCCCAGCCTTCCCAACTGCTTTATATTTCCGCCTGCAAGAAAAGAAAATAGATTTTAACATGAGCAAACCTAAAAAGGCGATAATACCGACACTTGCCCATCCATAAACGGAGGTTATACGTTCCTGTTCCTCGCCCATCCATATCAAATCACTATGCTGAAATATTGGAAGGGCTGGAAACACAATCGGTCGTCTATTGAACAAATTCTGATCGCAGTATTGATAAATATTGGTGTTTTCGTCCACAGTTATGATAGTGTTGTTAACTTTCCAATCACCAATAAAATCATTAGAGACATCATCGAGTTGACAGAGGTTGTCAAAAGAAAACTGGGTCCATGTATAGGATGATATGACTGCCATTACAATCACCGTAGCAGGCAAGAAAAACTTGCGGTTTAATTTTGAAATTATTGCCCCTAGTTTCGGTGCAGGTTTCCAACTTCGCATCAGACTAAATTTATCCACGTAAACATTAAGGAACAAAGCAATGCATCCGAAGAAGAAAGCAGCAGGAAAGATAGGACAGTACCATAAAGTTAAGAAGACGATCTTTGTCAAGTTCGTATATCTTTCAGCCAACTCTATTTCTGTTCCACGCATGCACAAGCTCATATCTCTTTGGTTATTCTGTCTGGGTGCTAGAATGTGCCTATTGATATTACCACTGATATCCAAAAGTTGCAGCGCATTAACGGTCACAATTTCTGAGATAAAGATAGCGTAAACTCCCTCCAACAAACTGCCTTTGCCTGCCTCCAAGGTAGAAGTAAAGGGTGTCAAAAGAGTTGTCACTATGGCAGTGTTAACCCATCTGAATAGAGTGATTTTAACATATAAAGAAGCATGTCTTGAGCCCTCATTCCTATGAATTTCTTTTCTTGTCAAAAATTTCGCCAGTAATGGAAATAGGATGTTCATGACTGAAATAAAGATCGCAGCATAAGCATCGTTGTAGTTGCGAACTTCTCTGACGGCAAATGCCGCGCAGATTATCACACCAAGAGTTACAATATATGGAATGATCAAGTTTCCCATGACATCCGACCAGCCTTCATTGATATCTTTCCATCTAATAGACGAAGGCTCTGCAGGTTCAATGATCTCCAAGAACTCACCCTTGAATAAGAATTTCTTATCGCAAAGTTTTTTGTCCGTCAATACAGACAATATTTCTCTTTGTGATTCTTCCGTTTCGAACGTGACAAAGACAGAGCTAACATCATAATCTTTGGAAGCGAGATATTGAATCTGAGTCTCAAGATCGACCAGTTCCTGTATTCTTTCTGGTATTCCTTTTATGATGCTGGACCATACTCTCTGAAAACAAGTACGTTCAGATCTTAACTTGTCTGCTATTTGAAGTAAATCTTTTGTATCTTTTGATTTGTATTTGGACGTGATTGCTTTGCGGATCTTTGCAAATAGTATGCGTCGTTGAACGAGTGTATCGATAAGATCATCATTTTCAATGGTGATGGTGCAACAAGTAACATGTGCATTGAATTTTTTTTCGAAGTATTTTTTCCATACTTCTGGGTCGTTTTCCTTTGTGGGTGGATGCAGGACTTGTATAGAAAAATCTTGAGCGGTAGTATTTTCTTCGTCAAATTGTTCTTCTCTACGCTTGAGGTATCTTGACAGAACAAGTATACCCAAACACATGAGACACAGAGATGCGAGACTGATCATTCCGCTACGAAAGTTAACATCACATGCCAGATGGTAAGCGAATGTCTGTGTAGAATTCGTAATGGTGTTCGTCATCATGACGAGACGACTTGCATCATCACTAAAATTAAGCAAGTCACAGTCTTTGCATGGCACAAGGATTTTATTGGTGCATATAGCCTATAGACGGAAAGTATGTGTATCAACGAAGCTCGTATTAGTTTGAGGTTTCCAAATGACACAAAAACAGAGCGTGGATATAATGAAATGATGATGATCCAACAGGAACATCAACACAAGCCAGATCAGACTTACCGAACCCTTCAATAGATTCTTGACGCCAGGTTGATGATTACTGTAGTCGCTACCAGCAAAGAACATAATATTTGGTATGTTCAGACATCCAGCTGCAAAGAATAGAAACGCAAGTGCTTGCAACGTAGAAAAGTATAAGCCAAAGCCCAGACCAAAGTCACCCATGTTTCTAGTAGGAGTAAAATAGGGACTGTAAAGTCTAGTCTTAAGGTATTTTTCTCCTGGTTCTGCAATTTCTAATGGTTGGTGTGCTTCGCGATATTTCTCCATGGTTCTTGAACAGAATCCCTGTCCTCCTGTCTGTTGCTGTCTATGATCTAACAGTACGTATCTAGGAAGTATTGTGTGCTCAAAGTAAGCCCATGCTTCTTGAAGAGATGTACGTGTCAGTGCTTCCATTTTATCGCGCGTCGATACACTCCTAACCGAGATAACTGCATCAGCATCTTCGTCTTCAGGAAGATGCTGTTGTTGGTCCTCACGATGGACCTTATTAAGACTGGGATTGTACCACGAATAATTTCCCAAAGCCAAGGCAATGCGACGACCAAATGTCATTTCATACACATCATCCGATAAGAAATCAATTTCGTGTCGTTGTTGGCTTCTAAAAGACTTATTTTGATTCTTCTTTTTCCACCTCCGCTCGTCTTGCATGTTATCGATAAACTCATCTACAGAAGAAACGCCATCGTCTTCGTCATTTTCACTGCGATAATGCGATATGTTTCTTCCAACCATATTTTCACCAGAGGCAATAGAACTGTGATCGAATTCGTCTGTGACCATGGAAACAGAATCGTGGCGCCGCGGATTTATGACAAATTCAGATTCAAACGCGGGATCGTCGTGTGGATCTTGCGAACTCATTCTGTTCGTTCTTTAATAAAAGAATGAAATAGAAGCGAATCAGAGTTTAATGAGAGTATGCACTTCTAACTTCGCTGTCAAATACCAAGAATGTAAACAATAGAGACTATCTTGTATCTTCAGAACATTTGACATTTGAATCTTGCCTTGGTGCGCGATGCGTTTTTAATTTAGGTCCCGCATATGATTATCAGGTGTGCACTCTAAGAGAGATCCATCCAGGAACCCAAAAGTAGACAGCATTGCGGAATGGAAAACCAAATGCAACTATGTGGGAGGTAGACCAACCTCTAAGAACGTTAGAAACAACAGAACTCTTCGAACAAAATGTACAAAAAGAACAACAAGATCTTTTTTCACAATAGTGCTGACCACAAAATAGCCATTGTTACCACGCGGTAACAACGAACTTCGAAGTGACAAATCCTCAGATG
>Ga0213868_10005047_pt1 | contig 11928 bp, 7 predicted proteins | sample PICome_9_FD_160087 | JGI IMG/M metagenome (GOLD analysis project Ga0213868, IMG submission 160087) | Coastal seawater microbial communities near Pivers Island, North Carolina, United States - PICO127 | ecosystem: Environmental > Aquatic > Marine > Coastal | place: USA: North Carolina | collected...
GGCGTCGTCTTACACCTGATGAACCGATACGGATAAAAGGGTCTGAGTCATTTTCCTTCCAAGATTTTTCACGGCGAGCACACACACCACGCGACCACGCGGTGGTCGGTGGTGTTTAGAGTTTTTATTCAAGTTTTATTTAAGCACATGAGCATTTGAATACGTTCATTCCATAGGATATAGTATTATCATACGTACGTTTTATAAACAAAATCTCTTTTGTCGGTTTCGCACTTTGAAAAGCAGCATCGTTTAAAAAAAGAATAACGAATCAATCGTTGAACGAAAAAGACACTGGCGATGAACATATTGTTCTTGAAATTGATACATTCGTTTCTTCTTTTGTTACTAGTAATTCCAATGATGTTTCAATCTCATCGTCAACATAAATGGAGTAGCAGGGCTATAAATCGTTTCTTTGTGGAAGCATTTCAAGGCACATCGAACACTTTGACAACCACTCGATGTACGAAGCGATGTTTTTCTCTGCATCCACCGAAGAATCAACGTCCTATTTTTACAAGGGTTGGCTCTTTGGATGGGTTCCATTCAAATAAAGTCCAAATATCTCGATTCTTCAGCACCAGCGACAAGAACAGTAGTAGTAGTAGTAGTAGTAGTAGAACTAATATATCTGAGAAGGATATTTCATATGAGGCATTATTCATTGATGAAAATATCGGTGATCCATCCATGTATCAAATACCTCCTTTTGAACCTGGAGATGACATGCTCTTTAATCTGAGAAAGAATCAACGGATACTAGCCTTTGGTGACGTACACGGAGATGTGGTGGCACTATACAAATTTCTACAAGCTTCACAATTACTTTCGAAAGATAGTACAATAACGCACCCCATCTGGAATGGAGGTGATAGTATCCTTGTACAGTGTGGTGATATTCTAGATCGTGGTGCGGAAGAGTTGTTCTGTTTCCGCATCCTTGCTTCCTTGGCGAGACAGGCTAGAAAAGATGGAGGAAGAGTCGTACTTCTTCATGGAAATCATGAGGCATTGAATGCGAATGGATTGTTTCAATATGTTGATCCAAGAGGAAATGATGAGTTTGAGGATACATTTGGTGATCAAATGGATTTGGTCAAAAGTGGAGATACACCTAGATGGAGAATTCAGTATGCTGGGAATGTGCCCACTAGATGGGCTGCGTTTGAGCCCAATGGATGGCTTTCAGATCCATTGTTGAAAAATATGCAAGTGGCATGTGTCGTCGGGAGGACTGTCTTTGTTCATGCAGGTTTGACAAAGGCACATTTGGAGAAATATGGGGGGATCGAGCAAATGAACAAAGAAGCCAGAGATTGGTTCACAAAGCCTTTGCCTGAAGAGCTTCAAAACGACGATGGACGGGTATTCACTTCTGTGCAGCAAGTCATTGACAATGCCAATCTTCGTGCAAGAACTGCATCTAAAACAATGCCTGAATGTCTCGGAGGTGGTATTGGTGCAGCTTCTCCTGTGTGGATGCGTGATTATAGTTCACCTGCGGATACAGTACCAAAGTCGCCCAAGGCACAGATTATGATAGATGAATGTCTTGAAGCTATTGGTCATGGTGTTCAACGAATGGTTATGGGACATACGCCACAATCACAAATTAATGCTGCTTTGAATGGCAAAGCTTGGCGGATAGATGTTGGAGCATCCATAGGAGTCATGGGTGGAACTCCAGAGGTGCTCGAAATTGTTCATCAAGGAGCAGAAAATGGCGAGGATATAATTAACATCCTCACCGTTGAAGGGTATAAGATTCCAGCTAAAGAACGGCAAGTGATTGAAATACCATTTTGATTTTAAAAAAATGTATAAAGAGATATTAGGAGTCCAAGTTTTCATCCAAATTGACATCTGACAAATTATCTTCTTCTAGTGGTTCTTCAAGATGTTCCTCGGTAGAGCCCTTGGGCTCATCAACATCATCAATCAGTTGTGATTCATCTTCATCAGTAACTATCTCCCCAGTTTTTGCTTCAATTTGATCGTCTGGTACAATAGTATCATTTAGCTCAGATTCATCCACATCTGTAGTTACTGCAAGATCACTTTCGGATTCATCAACAGAATGTTGAGGATTATCATCCACCACGTGAGCTTCCGTTTCAAGATCGGCGTCTGTAATGTTGAGCTTATCCATTTCAGACTTTAAGCTTTGGATCTTATCATCCAGTTCGGCTGCGTCATCGTATTCCTCAGTCTCAATTGCTGCTCCTAAGGCCTCTTCCAGCTCCTCCATACGTCGAAGCAGAGCCTTATATTTCTCTAGTCTTTGCTCTTTATCATCGATGCATTCTTCTTGACCTTCTTCTGCATCCTTCTTGATCGGTTCATTAGCAGGCAAAGTCTCCGTCGCGTCATCATACTTCACTGTTGACTCTACATTGTCTATAATGTCCGTATGATTATCAGGCTCACCGTCATCTCCACTGTCATGATGATATTTACTGGCATATTCTAGCATTATATCTGACCAACCACCATACTTGCGATCAAGCTCATCACCCTCTACCATCAGAGCACTGATTTGAGTGTCAAGAATGAGTCCACCGATCGATTTCACAGACAGCTCGGTATCAGCATCAGTTCCACAGACTTCTTCTCGGAGCCTCTCCAAATTGATCACTTTCTTGGCGATTTGAACCATTCTCTTTTTACCACCATGTTTCTCTTTCTCGTGAGCGAAAGCCTTCTTTTCCACAAGCGAAATCTCCAGAGCTTCCAGATCCTTTTCTGCTGATCCTAGTTTCTCGGAGGCATCTCCTATGAGATTCTCATTGCATTGATCAAGTTTACTTTGTAACTCTTTGATCTCCTTAGATGCCTTTGCAGCAGCTTTAAAATCACGCTTAGATGCCGCCATTGTCTTATCGGCCTCCAGAATTGGTAAACGAACATTTATGGTTTGAATCTCCTCTTTCAAAGAGTCGATCGTGAACTGTGCAGAACTAAGGATGTGACGTGCTTCTTCTACAGCAGCCTCAAGTTCGAGAACGTCTGATTGTGCTAATAATACATCTTCATCAACAGATTCGTCGGATGATTTCTTACTAATAACAAATTCTTGTGCGATAATGCGGGCAAGACTTTCTGCAATTTCAATCTCCTCTTTAACTTGAAGAAGTATTTTGTCGTGTGCGACCAAGGCCTCTGAATGAGCAGTAACTTCCGCCTCGTGGACTTCACTAGCTTTTTTGTATTCAGCTTCTTCCCGTTCCCAATCTTTTCGACTTTCCATAACAGCATCTTCTTTCTTACCCAACCTCGTAAGTTGACGTGAAAAATTACTACGAATGCCTTCAATGGCTTCCTCGTGATTGTGCAAGTCCATCTTGACTTTTGCCGCCTCCATTTCTTTTGCCTCTAACTGCTTACGAAGCTCATCGATTTCTGCGTTAATAACGTCCAGTTGATCCCTCGAAACATGGAGCTTCTCCTCTATATCACAAGTTTGTTCAGATATGAGTGCTTCTAGTTCCACTCTTTCAATTCTTGTTAGCTCTTCATCTCGTTCGATAGTCTTAAGATCAGCTGAAAGGCGCTCATTCTCAGCGTTGAGTCGTTTTGTATTTAGCTCAAATCTTTTAAACAGATCTTCGCTATCATTGATATCAGATGACTCCTCTTCTCTCGAAAATGCTTTGAGGTCATCCTGAATTTGTATAAAACAGTGCCACACACTCTTTACAGCCCCGATTGTTTTTGAATCAATATCTTCAATCAAAGATTCGATACTAACGAGAACTTGCGACTTTTCATCCTTTTCTTCCTCGTATTTGGATATTACTGCTGCTAATCGGTCTGCTAACTCAAAGTCCTCCTTCTCTGCTGCTTCCATTTGTTGCTTCTCGGCTTGAGAAATCTGTTGTGTCACGAGTCGAGACTGTTTTTCGGCAAGAGCCATTTTCTCAACCAAGGCAGATCTCTCTTGCCGAAGCTCTGATACGACCATCGTAGCCTTTTGGCTTTTCAACTCAAAAGCTTCTAATAATGCTTGTAGCTTTTGTTGGGGCGTTCGTTTCGCCAATTCTGCCTCCTTTCGCTTTCTTTCTTCCTCTGCTTCGAGGCGAGCTCGTTCGGCAAGTTCTTCGGCTTCTTTTAACTTCTGCTGCTCTTCTTCATAGCGCTTCTGTTCAAATATTTTTCTGGCTTCTTCAGCACGCACTCGTTCTGCTTCCTTTTCACGTTCGAGTTCCATCCTTTGTCGTTCGTCATTATCATGATTTTCGTCTTCGTTCATAGAGCGAGAGGAAGAAGATTTTCCATAGTTAGGGATTCGTAACTCTTCCTTTCCATGCGACGACCAGTTGCCGTGTGATGATCTATTTTCGATGGAGCCATTTGATCCACCCTTTTTCGTTTTGAAAAATCCTCCAATCGTCATATGTCCAAACATGGAACTTTTCTTCGATGTACCTGAATGTAACTTGGCGTCTTCAGCAGCAGCAGCCGCCTTTCGATATTCATCTGAGTCCTCACTATCTTGAAGATGAGGTGGTGCAAACGAAGATGATGAATCACCGTAATCTTCAATTATAGAAGAATCATTAGAGTAGCGACCACTGTACATCGAAGAGGATTTAGTCATGTCTTCTTGTCGTTTTTGAGAAATAAATTCTTCAGCCCTATTGGCAGCTTGATTGGCGGCCTCAGAAAGGTTTGAAAAATCATTTTGGCTCCCATGTTCTTCTTGTTCGCCATGTTGGTCGTATGCCGGAGGAAGTGGAGTGACATTATTACTAGATACTGGTACAACAGGAGGAAGACCTGTTGCGCTCGCACCACTTCCAATCTTTTTGGCCCTGGTCTTTTTCTTCACAGCTTTAGGTTTTGCTGCTCCGCCAAATACAACACCAGAACCAACGGCTTGGGTGGGGTTGGAAAGTGATAGTAAATCTTCATGAGAAGATTCAACGTTTGATTCTACCGTATGTGCTACATCTGGGGTGGGAAGCTCAGGCTTTGCCTCTGCAACCTTTAGCATATCAAAGATTGAACCTCCTTTATGAGCACTATTTGATACAACTGATTCTCCGTTTTGTGTGGATATTGTATCCGTTGGGGGAGTTAAAAAGCTAAACCCAGAAGATTTTACAACTGGTTCTACCAATACTTCTTTTATTTTTTCATTCGATAAATCGCCAACATCGGCGTTTTCATCCTGCGCATCAACTGATTTTTTTTTAGTTACAGTCTGAGAAAGAAAACTAAAGCCAGAAGCTGGTGGCGATTCCTCGTTTTCCTCTACTTTGGTAGTTTCTGCTGTCTCTTCTTCAGCCGGGGTAGAAGTGGAAGACATGAAACTGAACCCAGAAACAGGTTCCTTTTTGGCCTCATTAGGTCCCTTAAGTTCAAGGCCACCAAACATATTCAATAACAAAAGATGATGGTAAGAAACGTTTTAACAAAACTTTGTAATATTCAAGATTTGACGGCTAAAATTGAAATAGCTTCCTCGTTGCTCGTTGCTGCTGTTCAGTAGTAGTCGTTACTCGTCGATCCCGCAAAAAATATTAGGTAATTTTTTGATCACTTTTCCAAACAGTCTTATCATTTGCCACCAGATACGTAAAGGCTACTATAGATATCTCTCATCATAGTATATATACGAGATTTTTATAACAGTACAGTTCTTAATTCAAATTGATTTATAAAAAGACAAAAACAGAAAAGATGTATCTATCTCCTTTACCTAACAATTATCATCATGATACACCCAGTTATCCTGCTTTTCTCCTGGTTTGTTTTGAGCATGGGCAGCATTATCCATTGGGAGACTCTTTCTTTGAGCACCACTCAGAATACTTAGAATACTCATAGCAATCGAACTGGCTGTCATATTAGGTCGCCAGTCCTTACCAAGTAAGCTTAAACAAATGTCTCCATTCGTGTACACGTGTTCATGTCTAGGTGTAGGCTGAAGGAAGTATACAGATGGTGGCTCGGTTGGATAATTTGCTGGGAACTGCACACGAAGGCGGTATTTCTCACCTTCATACAAAGATCCCTTTGTTCCTTCTAATGTAATGATCCAGACTCGAATATTTTTACCAACTTTGACAGATAGATTTGGAGGAGGTGACTTTAGAAATTCTTTTAACTCACGCTGAATTCGATAGTTAGGGCTTGTTGCTTTTAAATCCTTTGCAAGGTGAGTTTGCGCTTGGGATGTCATCTTTGATTTCTCAGGTTTGCTAGCGGTTACATGTTCTGATTTGGATGTAGATGTTGATTTAGAAGATACTTTGCTCTTCTTATCTTTCGCTTTCGATTTGGTTTTTTTTCCTTTGGTTTTTCCCTCGTCCTTGCCTGGCAACAACTTGACACCAGTCATGCCTTCAACGACACCCAAAACAGTTTTAAGTACTGATGCCACAATTGGCACTTTCTTCTCTGATACCCTTAAAATCGACCTAATGATATTTCTTATTTTTCTCGCTACGATACTTCCCTCTTTTTCATCAATCGTAAGTGAACCCCCACGAGGGACTAAAGTGATTGTATGATCCAAGCAAGAAATAGACGGCGCATGTAATGAATTTTGGGTCAATCCAGATCTTGGTAAAAATGTCGATCCCGTGCAAACAGATATGATTGCTGCAACCAGATATAATTGAAAAACGAAACGCGGTGTTCGATGCATGTTTCTGACTTGTATTGAACCTAGCTACAGTAGTCGTAAATAAAATTGAACAGACCTAATGGACTTGAAACCTGAAACCTGTGATCTGAGATCCACGCGGAAGACAATTTTCAAGTTTTGGTTGTGAGCGATAAGGTAAGTACTTATCTTGAATGGTCTACGATGCATCATTGGCAATCACCACTATACACATACAAATCATCTTAAACGATATAATTGATTCGATTATGCATATCTTAACATTTAGATTTTATTGCTGCATCTCGAAATCGGAGCTTATTTTTTTGTACTCCCCTCTAATTGCTTCAACAAATGAATCATCTCCATGTTTGTACCAGTCCTTGATGATCGAAGGGCATCTTCCAATTCCACCTTGACCTCTCAAATAATGATACACATGCCCAAATACTATACCCAAAATATCTAACATTGGAACTTCACCCTCTAACAAAAAGGTTTGCGCCAGGAAAAACCATGGCAACATCTCAGCTCGAGTGTTAAACATTTCGAACATGTTGACCTCCAAACCTTCATGATATCGACTCCATACATAAACTAAGAAAGTGCTCAAGTTATGACCTAGAAATCTCGGCGGAATTTTGAGAAAGGTGTATCCCAAGACCATACTGGTACATCCAAAGAAAATCATGTACCAAAATTCATAGGGCTCTTTATGATTCAGTCTCTCCAGAGTTGACATATATGTCCATACAAAATGTGCTGTCATTAGCCAACCAAGTCCAAGAGGTCCAAAGTTAAAGAAAGCAGTGATTGGTCTCCATAATTGTAATTTAGTCAAGGTTGCCTTCCAATCTAGTAGGAATATAGATGGAAACTCATTTTTATTCTGTGCGTATCCAATAGCCGAGCATAGAAAAGATGCTGTAAGATACATCTTTGTGAGTGGGGGTGATTTTTGAAAAGCTTGAACGGCAAGTGACAGAGTTGATTGCTCGGAAAAATCATCATCTAAATCACCAGAATCATCAAGATCAAGACCAAACATATCATCATCATCATCAAAATCAGAATCAACATCTGATTCGTAATATTCAGGATCTGATGCTCCTCCGCGGATACTCAAAAATAATTCATCAATGCCTCTTTCTAATATGATTTTCTGTTTCTTGAAGAGATTAAATGATGCATCGATATCATGATCTAAAGTATTCAGAGGAGAAGAAGGTACATGGGAAAAGGCTGGCTTGATAGATGAAGCATTTGATTCTGACCAAGCCAGAACTGAACACAATATGTAAAATACTATTGGAATCATATGGCTTTCTTTAGCAACGTATGGATCAGTATAAATACTATACTGTATGTTTTAAGAGAGTAGCTGCGCAAGTAGAGTTACTACGAAAGCTTTCTCGTTTCGTTATCGGTAAACGGGGGGGTTGCTGGTTGCAGGTTCCACGTGCGAAAACCGTTTGAGTCCCTACATGACGTGGGATGCATCGAGGCCATCCAAAATATCATCATCTCAAAAACGTTTTAGAGTTTATTTTTACACTTTATCTACACGCAGCAACTGTGGTGCATCGTCTATTCATCTTTTACACTGTTTCTTTGTACAATCCAAACAAACATTTATAAATGATGAATCAAGTGTTTCTAACTATTGGACTGCTACTGCTTAGCTGTGTCAAGTCCTTTACATTTCCCAGACAGTTTTCTACCAGAATATGCCTAAAGGCTAAAGATGAACCAACCATTCTTTACTCAGACGAGGATGACTCTACAAGCATTCCAAAATCAAACAGATGGAAAAATATTAATCCAGCAGTCAAGGAGCGTATAATCAAGGAAGGTCAGCAGCGTGCCATCAATAACAAGAAAAAGCGCGAGCCAGCACAGGATAAGAAGAGGAGAATGATGATGTACTACAAAAAGGCACAATTGGAATCGAAAAGGCAAAGTCGTATCGAGAGACCATTGCCAGTCAATTCTGAAGAAAGAACTGATTTGAAGGATATTAGACTTGGAGAGTATTATAATGGAACAGTGATTTCCTTAACAAATTTTGGAGCATATGTGGATATCGGATCACAGTGCGATGGGCTATTGCATGTAAGTCAGATTTCAAGGGATCAGTTCATAGAGCATCCACGTCAAATGTTTTCTCCTGGTGATACTATCAATGTTAGGGTAGTTAGAGTTGCTCCTGATGAGAAAAAGATGCAGTTAAGTATGTTACCAGAGGAAGTTTGGATGGAAGAAATGGAGGAGTCCGAGGATGAGTTGAATGAAAGAATTCCATTAGAAGACCTAGCTCCCGATGATGAACTTTGGGGCGAGATTAAGCGTGTCACTACATTTGGAGCCTATGTTGAGCTCGGGGTGGTCGTGAAAGGATGGTTGCATTTCATGGATCACCCTCTTTTTGAGTATGGGAAAACGTCAAGGGATCTTATGAAGGTAGGGGATCGTATACGGTGTTGGGTATCAAATGTAAATATAGAAGATCAAAGGCTCAAACTGACGTGCAATCGACCTAAGGACTTACCAGGGCCTAGAAGGGAACTGAAGAAGATTCTTTGAAAAGACTAGAAGAATAATTGTTTTTAACGAAACCAATTTTATTACAGCGTCTTCCATTTATACTGACAAAACACTCTAGGGATTTTTTGCGTTCTAAGAAGCAAAAGTCTATTCAACTACCCGTAGTTATAAAATCTAATACCCAACTGTGTGAAGGCATTCCAAAAAGATATTTGCTGATACATGACCAGTAGATGAAGCCTGGCGAGCCATTTCAGCAACCATCAGAAGATGCTTGATTGCTATTGGTCTCTTAATAGAACGAGCTATATTGGAAGCTTCTTCATTCGGAACATGTGCCGAATGTTGTAAAACTTCAGTGATCTCACTGGGTTCTTGAAGTAAGTTAACACTTTGGGATACGCTGAAGGCTTGAGTTAAACCCAAATCATCCAAGACATGCGGTACACTAGTGGTCCCGATACAAAGCAACCGACGACCTTCCGTTGGAGGAGATTTTTTCAACAAGACCAGTAAAGTTTGAAGAACTGTATTAGAGAATCGAGGTCCAATAGCAACATAATCAATGATGCGTTCGATATCGTCAATAAAAATAAGCGATAAAGGAGATTTGTAAGCGTCCATAAATGCCTCGTGAATCATTCCACATTTTCCCATTTCAGACATGCCGATCATTTCGTCAGCTGATATCATGCGAACAAACGGATAACCAGACTCTACGGCCACCTTAGCTGCTATGGCTGTTTTTCCACAAGCTGTTGGACCCCGAAGAAGCACACTCATGATGGGGGTCTTTTCCGATGATCGGACTGCAACGAATAGAAACAGTGAGAATCAAAATAATGCACGAATGATTGGAAAAAATCAACGCCTTTATCGAAGAACGTACCTTGTTCGACCAATCGATCTAAAGTATTCATTAAAAAGTCAAAATTTTCACCGTAAGGAACGAATCCATTTCGATACAAACTCTTAAGTTCCTGACTTTTGGCTCCAAACTTTGCATCTACATCATCCAAAGCAGTTTCTAAGTCCTCCAATGTTAATTGAAGCTTGGATTCATCAGGAGGCTTGCTCAAATCTTTGATGTCCACGCATCTTGTAAGTGCAAAGGAAGACGCAGCCTTGATCAAACCTTCTATCTCAGCACCAGAAAAGTTCTTAGTTTTTTCAGCAATCATATCAAGCCCTTTCAAAGCCTCTTCAGAGATTCTGTTCGACTCTTGCATACTCTTTGTGTGAATATTCAGAATTTGACTTCTTCCTTTCTTATCAGGTAACCCGATTTCAACATGAAGCTCTAAACGTCCAGGTCGCAATAAGGCATCGTCAATCATGTCCTTCCTGTTCGTCATTCCAATGAGCAAGATATTATTCAAGGAATCGACTCCATCGATTTTACTCAAGAGCTGATTTACAACAGAATCTTGAACACCTGTTCCATTGTTCGTTGAACCTCTCTTCTTTGCGATAGCATCCATCTCATCAAGAATGATAATGTGCAGCATACTCTGGTCACCTTCTTCTGCTTGTTCTTTTTCAGCTTCTGCAAATAATTCACGAATTTTTTCCTCACTCCCACCAACAAACTTGTTCAAGATTTCTGGCCCATTGACAATCTTAGGTTCCCTTGCATTCAAAATCTTTCCAATTTGTCGAGCAATCAACGTCTTTCCACAACCTGGTGGGCCATACAATAGCATTCCTCTTACATGGTTTATGCCCATCTGCTTAATAATGTGCTGCGGCCAAATTCGAGACGCAAAGGCACGACGGAAGATCTTGTTGAACTCCTTATCCAATCCACCAATTCCCAATTTTTCAAAGTCAAAATCTCCGAGAAAGATACTAGTACCCCCACCACCAGATCCACCCGATACTCTACTACCACTCAATTTCACAAGTTTTGAGCCACCCTTTTTGAAACGAATTTCTGTCGGTCCAGTAATTTGCCCGTGGGTCAAGGCCTTTTCAGATAAGAAATCAAGTCGTGAAATGGCAAGCTCCACCTTAATCCCTTCAAAGTCCATAGCTAGAACCTGCCCTACTGCTACCATCTGGTTCACGTAGTTATTAATAACATCTTCCATGAGACGATCGGTATCCATCTCCTTCGCATGGCCTGTTTCAGTCTTTTTGGAGAGTAAATCCACTGTGATTTCCAAAGAACTTAGAATTGTATCGGGTGAAGGCACGTATGGTTGAACATCGACACGATGGGCCAGACTGAACTGCCCATAACGACGCTGCAGACCATTAAGACCTATTTGATCAGGTTGAACGGAGGGGTGCGAGTCAGCGAGATATGGGTGTTGCCCAACGGTCACGAGGAAGGCAGACGTCTGTTCTGGGGAAGGAAATAGGGAATGCAATGTTCTCGGGTTCAAGTACACGCAGTTTGTAAGGGCTAGACGGTTGGAAGGAAGATTGGCAACATTTAAAACTACCATTTTCCCTTTGTTTCTCTTGAAGGAAGTTATGTGAATTGTGATAGAAGATAAAGACTGAAGAAGTACACAATGCAAAATGATGGTTGATACTAGATAGCTCTACTTGGTACAACGGACAACAGCGTGCTACGTTCATACTGCTTTTTTACGAACACAATACCGATCAACGGTCGCTTGGGGTAAACAGTATTTTTAAAAAAATGACATGTACGAGTAAGGCACAGGGCACAGCGCCGACGGTACATGAGGAACTTGAGATTACTAGACGAATCGATTAATCAATTCAAAGAATAACGAGATTCAGCAGGGGATAAACACGAT
>Ga0213868_10005048_pt1 | contig 11926 bp, 7 predicted proteins | sample PICome_9_FD_160087 | JGI IMG/M metagenome (GOLD analysis project Ga0213868, IMG submission 160087) | Coastal seawater microbial communities near Pivers Island, North Carolina, United States - PICO127 | ecosystem: Environmental > Aquatic > Marine > Coastal | place: USA: North Carolina | collected...
AGGATGGTCTGGATATTTAGATAAATATCAAAATCTAATTTTGTCTAGACTTGAAGAGAAAAAAATAGAACAAGGTATAGGAACTTCAGTTGACGTAGTTATGCTTGAAGTTTTTAACAATCTATTTATGAATATTGCCGAGCAAATGGGTGCCACATTAGCTAACACTGCATTTTCTGTAAATATTAAAGAACGGTTAGATTTTTCGTGCGCTCTTTTTAATAATCAAGGAGCATTAGTCGCAAATGCCCCTCATGTCCCTGTTCACTTAGGCTCAATGTCTGAGGCAATAAGAACTGTCATAAAATTAAATAAAGATAACATATTTCCAGGTGATGTATTTGTATTGAATGCCCCTTTTAATGGAGGCACTCATCTTCCTGATGTTACAGTCATTACACCCGTTTTTGATGAAGCAGGTAAAGAAATTATTTTCTTTGTAGCTTCAAGAGGTCATCATGCTGATATTGGAGGTACAACACCTGGTTCTGGACCACCTGATTCAAAACATATTGAAGAAGAAGGTGTACTCATTGATAATTTTAAAATGTTTGATAAAGGTGTTTTTAAAGAAAAAGAAATGAAAAATATTTTATCTTCAGGTAAATACCCATGTAGAAATGTTGAACATAATATGGCTGACCTAGCAGCTCAAGTTGCTGCAAATAAAACTGGTATTAATGAAATTAAATCTATGATTGATCAATTTGGTATTGAAACAGTTCAAGCCTATATGAACCATGTTCAAGATAACGCCGAAGAATGCATTAGAAATGCAATCACAAAACTAAGTGAAGGTAAGTACGAATACGAACTAGATAATGGTGAGTTTATAAAGGTAACAATAAGAATTGATAAAATAAAACGTGAGGCCACAATTGACTTTACAGGGACAGCCGAAAAAAATCAGTTTAATTATAATGCACCTATGGCGGTCTGTCATGCAGTAATTCTGTATGTGTTCAGAACTTTAGTTGGCAATAATATTCCCTTAAATGAAGGCTGTTTTAAACCACTAAATATTATAATTCCCAACAACTCAATGATAAATGCAAAATATCCTTCAGCTGTCATTGCAGGTAATACAGAAGTAAGTCAATTAACATGTAACGCTTTGTTTGGAGCACTTGGAGTAATTGCGGGTAGCCAAGCTACTATGAATAATTTTATTTGGGGTAATGATAAAATTCAAAATTATGAAACTATTTGCGGTGGTACTGGAGCAGGACCAAATTTTCACGGAACTTCAGCTGTACAGACACATATGACAAATACAAGAAGCACAGATCCAGAAGTTTTAGAAACAAGATTCCCTGTGCGATTAGAGGAATTTTCTATTAGAAAAAATTCAGGTGGGAAAGGTAACTATTCTGGCGGTGATGGAGTGACAAGAAAATTAAGATTTCTGGAACCCATGACAGTTACAACATTATGCTCACATAGAAGAGTAAAACCTTTTGGAGTTAATGGGGGTAAACCAGGTGAATGTGGTAAAGAATGGCTCGAAACAAATGATGGTAAAGTTGTGAATTTGAAAGGTAATGATAGCTGTCAAGTTAAAGAAAATGATCTTTTCATAATGGAAACACCAGGTGGTGGAGGTTTTGGCTCTCAATAAAATATACTTTAAGGAGAGTAATGTTTTTCTGAAACTCTATTAGGATTTTATACTGACATAAAAGTGTTAAATATTATTTTTACGTTGAAACAAATGTATTTAATAAACTTTTTTTAATTAAAAAAAGACTATTAAGACTTACTCAACTGTTACTGAATAAGTTGGAACGGTGATTTTAATTAATAATATTTTATTTTTCTCATTCGACCGAGTTTTGATATATTTACGTTAAAAAATTATGCAAGGGTTCCTATATATAATGATTCTTTTTTATTATAATTTCATATTTTATAATTTATGAATTGTTATTTTTAATATCAAATAATACTTTTTGAAAATCTTCTAAATTTGTACTGACTTGAATATCAAATTCGTCAATTTCATATCTACTGAAAAATTCATCAGTTTTTCCAGAGTATATTGACAATAGATATTCTTGAAAATTATTTTTAATTTTAATTTTATCTTCTTCTCTTTCTTTATACAAATAGTCTTCAAAAATTGAAAAAGCAAAATTATCTAAATTCTTAAGTATATTTTTTTTTGTTGATGCTAATATTTGTCCAAAATGTTCTTTTGACCAAGATTTATCATGTAATTCATAATCATAATAATATTTAAAATAAAATTTTGGATTTTTAAACGCTAACTCCCAAAATAGGTCTATCCCTTCAAAGTTCATGGAATCCAAAAAGGTTCCATAATTTAGTAACTCTATCATACTTTGATTTTTTGATATTGCCCAAAAAGCATGTTCAGTTGATGCAAATAGTTTTTCAAGAAAAGTTATATCTAAAATTTCATATTGATCAGTTATAGAAAAAGTATTATTTACACCTTTACAAAATTTTTCATAATCCAAATCTATTTTACCAAAAAAACTTGAGATATTTTCAATATCTATGGGATATGATTTGAAAAATATATATGAGTTAACAAATTGTAATATTCGTCCATCTACACCATTATCTAAACAATCAATGATAAAATTTCTGTCGCTCTTGGATATAAAATCGATATGTTCGAATGAAGCAAAATCTTTTTTAACTAACGAAATATTAATTTGTTTTTGGTTGGATTGTGTCATGTTTTAATAAAAAAAATTATTTTTAGTCAAATAATTTAAGTTCTTTGCTAACTATTCTACAGATTTCATTTTTAACATTTTTTAATTTTATAAACTAGAGGAATTTGTTTGTTAATCATAATAGTCTTTCCTAGATTAAGTATCAGCAGCAGCAATTATGATTTTAATTGTAAAAAATATGAAGACAAAGAGCAAGTCGTATGATGATGGTAGTTCTATTTAATCCAAACAAGTTCTATCTTTCCAAACTCCATATCAGATGGAGTTTCCCTTACCTCTTCTCGATTTTGTCTTTGTCGATACCTCTTCAATACTGAGAAAACTTGAGTGTTTTTCCAAGAGTTTCCTCTTGCAGTCTTGATGTCTCGTTCATTCAGATATTGTGCAATCTTCCGATATCCCATTCCCCCATTGTGTAACGATTTAATGAGGTCATGAGTCTCTTGTTGGGCATCCGTCCAGTTCTGACGATTGCGTCTATGAGTTAGATTGAATGAAGAGAATTTGACTGAAAAACAGAGATATTGTTTGTACTCATCGGAAAAATAATCACCGTTCCGACTTACTCCACGGTTACTGATTTTGCTAAATTTCTAGGTTGATCTACATCCGTACCTCTTTCTTTAGCAACATGATACGCCAATAATTGTGCTGGAATAGACATAAGCACGGGTGACAACACAGCTTTAAATTCGTCTAAAAAATTTGGTATTTCAATTTTAAGATGAGCAAACGGAGCTTTTTCTATACATGTTTTATCAGCAAATAAAATTATTTTTGCACCTCTTGAGTGTGCTTCCTGTAAGTTACTAATCGACTTATCTTCTAGGCCGTCAGCTATTAAGAACATAATTACAGGCAGGTCGTCCTCTATTAAGGCTATGGGTCCGTGTTTCATTTCACCTGCAGCGAATCCTTCCGCATGGATATAACTTAACTCTTTAAGTTTAAGAGCTCCTTCTAATGCTAATGGATAAAGATAACCTCTACCTAAAAATATCACACTATTAGCATTTTTTATTGCCTGAGCAACTGTAATTATTTGGCTTTCTAATTCTAACATTTTAGAAATAGCTCGAGGTAGTTTGTTCAAATAAGAGAGGTAACTTTCTATTTTAGGTAGTTTTAAATTATTAAATTTTTTACCTAGCGCAATCGCCATTAAAAATAAAATTACTAATTGCGATGTAAATGATTTAGTACTAGCTACACCAATCTCTGGTCCAACCTTAGTACGCAAACTATAATCAACTTCTCTATCAATAGTACTCCCCTCTACATTGACAATAGCATTTGTTTTTAGACCAAGTTTTTTTGCATATCTAAGAGCCATAAGAGTGTCTAAACTTTCACCAGATTGAGATATAACTAACATAGAGCTTTGTCCAAATATAGATGGCTCTCGATACCTATACTCTGAAGCAAGATCAACAATTACAGGAATATCTGCAATTTGTTCAATCCAATATTTACCTATCAAAGCAGCGTAATAACTTGTTCCAGCTGCACAAATAATTAAAGAACTTTTTTGACTAAAACCTAATTTATCTAGATCTATATCGATAGTTGATTTGGGATTTATAAATGAAGAGATAGTGTGAGGAATAACTGAAGGTTGTTCATAAATTTCTTTTTCCATGAAATGCTTATAACCACCCTTGGTGATTAAACCTAATTCAGATTGAACATTAATTATTTTTCTATCAACTTTATTAGATTCATTATCAAAAATTTCAATGTTATTAACTTTAATTAATGCATAATCACCATCTTCAAGATAAATTATTTTATTTGTTAAATGATTAATTGACTGAGCGTCAGATCCAACAAAATTTGATCCCTCACCTAATCCGATAGCCAAAGGTGAAGAATTTCTAGACACAAACAATTGATCAGGAAAATCTAAACAAATTGCAACAAATGCAAATGCACCTTTGATATCTTTTAGCACTAACCTCCCTGCTTGCAGAAAGTCATGACCTTTTTTTAAATACTTGTTAAATAGATGAGGCAAAACTTCAGTATCGGTTTGACTTGTAAAAACATATCCTTCAGACTCTAATGTTTTCTTAATTGAGGCATAATTTTCTATAATACCATTATGAACTACAGCAACTCTATTTTCACTAGTTAATGGATGTGCATTTTTTATGTTAATATTGCCGTGAGTAGCCCATCTAGTATGCCCTAAAGCTATAGAAGTGTCATAATACAAATTATCTTTAGCTAAATCATTGACTTTATTAATCAAGTTTACAAGTTTTCCTTCAGACTTAGCAACTTGAATTGATTTTTGATAAAAGGATGCGATGCCCGCAGAGTCATACCCTCTATATTCTAATTTTTTTAAACCCTCAAGGACAAGTGAACTTGCATTTTTTTTGCCTATAATACCGACAACACCACACATAACATATCCTCTAAATATAAAAAATTTCTTTGAATTTTTATTGTTAAACTTTTAAGCTTTATATTTTTAATCTTAAGTTATATAACATTTTTATGGATATATGTTCAATAATATTAAGTGCCGGTAAGGGAAATAGGATGTCTTCTGATATCCCTAAACCATTACATACAATTTCTGGGAAATCTATGCTTCAATGGGTTATTGATGCAAATAAAGCAGCTAAAATAGAAAAATATATAATTGTAATCCCTGAAAATAATGACCTTATAAAAGGTATTACGAGTGATTTAAAAACAGTAATACAACCTGTAGCTCTAGGAACTGGTGATGCCGTCAAAAAGGCAACTCAACAATTAAGAGAATTTACAGGTATAATACTTGTATGTTTTGCAGATACGCCATTTATAACTCCTAAATCTTTACTTAAAATCATAAAAGCATTTAATAATGATACCAAGCTTGTGATTTCAGGCTTTAAAAAAAAGGAAAAAAATAATTATGGTAAAGTTATTTTTTCAGAAAAAAATAGTCCCGTTGAGATAATTGAACAAAAAGATGCTGAACTTAAAAATATTAATTCGCAATTTTGTAATGGCGGTATTATGGCTATTCATAGCTCAGTAATAAACGATTTAGATAAAATTGAAAAAAGTACAATAACCAAAGAATATTATTTGACAGAATTAGTAAAGATTTTAAATTTACAAAATAAAGAAATTGCCTTTGTTGAGATAAATGAAAAAGAAATTTTAGGAATTAATGACCAAATTGATTTATCAATTGCAGAAAAAATTGCTCAACATTCTCTAAGAAAACAAGCTATGTTAAATGGTGTAAAATTAATTGATCCAGAATCTGTTTTTCTTAATTTTGACACTGAGATAAGTAAAAACGTAACTATTCACCCTAATGTTGTATTTGGTAAAAATGTTAAGATTTCTTCAGGAGTTGAGATAAAATCATTTTCACATATTGAAGATTGCAAAATACATGAAAATTGTGTAATTGGCCCCTTTGCAAGAATTAGAGGCGAAAGCATCTTAGGTAAGGAAACTAAAGTTGGTAATTTTGTTGAGATAAAGAAAAGTAATTTGGACAAAAAAGTTAAAATTAACCATTTATCATACATAGGAGATAGTGAGATAGGTACATCTACAAATATTGGAGCGGGAACAATTACTTGTAATTATGATGGACACAATAAAAATAAAACAATAATAGGTAAAAATTCTTTTATAGGTTCTAATTCAACAATTATTGCTCCAATTAAAATTGGGGACGAAGTAACTTTAGGAGCGGGAAGTGTTTTTAATCAAGACGTACCAGACGACAGCCTATCAATAGGTAGAGCTCGACAAATAATTAAAGATAAAAAGAAATCTTAAATCATCTGACTAATATCCTCTATAAGACAATCTATTGTGAGTAAACAAACCTGGAGCAATTACGATGTCAAATTTTTGTTTTCTCCACCAAGAATTATTCAACTCAATTTCTATATTTTTAAATCCATTAATCTTTTTTTTTGTATTTATTTCTTCTGCCTTTTTTACAATTATGTCTAAATATTTTTTTCTATCTACTAAAATTCCTAAATTTGCCCAGTTTAAAACAGAACTAGGTACTCGGTAAAAGCCATTAGCAATTGCATAGACCTTATCTGGGTGACGTTTATCAGGATTGCTGATTACATAAGTTGACGTTCCTATTAATTTTTCTGCTTTTGAAGGTCTTAAAAATCTCTTTATACGAGAAACAAAAGTATTTGACCAATAGCTTTTATATTTCTTGAGAGCTACAAATGGCTCTCCCGGATCGTTTCTATTTCTTAATCTAACTTGAATAACGTTAGGCATTGATAACAGCTCTATAGAAGCTTTTAATTGATCGTAAGTTGTTTGTTTATTTTCTATTAATGGCAAGTCATTTTCTAACAATAATAAAGGTCCACTCGGCATTAATTCTGCTAAAGTTTTAAAACCATGAAGAATACCTTTATTTTTTTTTATTAAAATTGGTTGATAATTGAATTCTGCAGCTATTTTTAATCCTTCCTCTGTATATTCAGGCAAACAAATAAACTTTTTATTTGTAAGTAAAGACAAGCCGTTTTTTTGATATGAAATAAGTGAATTAACTAAACTGTCGTAACCTTGCCAACTTAAAATACCAATTGAAAAATTAAGAGTAGACATTATAAATTTTCTAATTATGACTGATTAACATCAATATCTTCTAAAATGAGTGCTTCAAATTCTCTCAGACGTTTATATACGCTCGCTAATTCAATAATAGTTGGCCATGCTTTTAATAAATATTGCATAGACCCCTCAACTCTTCCAAAAGCTCTAATAATCTGTTGCATAACACCAAGTGTTACAACACCTGCAACAATGGCTGGTGCTAAAAACACATAAGCAGATAAAACATTAGCTTGTAAATAAGCCATACGTCCAACATTAAAATATAAATAACGAAGATAACTTAAAAAATGGATACTCCTAACATCATCAAATAATTCTTCAATCTTTTTTGGTCTAATATTTCCATCATCTTCTGCAATGACGAGTAACTTTCTATACGCAGCTTCTTTCTTTTGTAAATCGTATTCCACCCCTACTAACCTTAATATCCACCCTAACGCTATTAAAAAGATGGTTCCACCTAAAGTCCATATCAAAGCACCTGTGATCAGACCGTATTGCCAATCTCCAAAGAAGAATATTGGAATTCCAACTGACAATCCTAATAATATTGGAATAAACTGAATTAAAACCATTATTGATTCAATTAAACTTGTACCAAGTGATTCCATTATTCGAGAAAACTTTATTGTATCTTCTTGAACTCTTTGAGCTGCTCCCTCAATGTTACTAGCTCTTTCATAAACTGAGTGATACCACTCAACCATAGCTGCCCGCCATCTAAATAAGAAGTGAGCTGTAAAAAAACTAATAATTACATAAACTGATACATATAAACCAGCTAATGAAATAAATGAAAACAAGCTTTCCCAGTATTCTTCAATTGTAATTGAATTAGGTTTAGATAAAGCTTTTTGGATCATATCATAAAATTCTCCAAACCAATTATTAATTTCAACATCAATTTTTACTTGAACCCAAAGTGATGATAAAATTACAAATGATCCAATCCATGACCATAAAAGCCATTTTTTTATTACAAAAAATCTAAACATCTGAAACCCTTTAAATATTGCTGATTATGCTTCATTTTTATGTACATTGATACTTAACACTACTCCTACACTAATCAAAATCGTGAATAACGAAGTTCCACCGTAACTTATTAATGGCAAAGGTGCTCCCACAACAGGCAATAATCCACATACCATACCTATATTTAGAGTTAAGTAGAGAAATATTAATAATCCTACACCAAAAACTATTACTTTTGAAAATAAAGTGTCTACAGTAAAACTAATTTTAACAATAGATGCAATCAATACACAAAAAATTAAAATTATAGTCATCGCTCCAAAAAAACCTAATTCTTCAGAAATTAAAGTAAAAATAAAATCTGTGTGTTTTTCAGGTAAATAATTCAATCTGCTTTGACTTCCTAATAAATAACCTTTTCCAAAGAGCCCTCCTGAACCAATCGCTATTTTAGATTGTATGATCTGGTAACCACTGCCTAAACTGTCAATTTCGGGATTAAGAAACACTAAAATTCTATTCTTTTGATAATTATATAACTGTTGCCAAATTATTGGGACAGAAGAAATAAACGTTAATAAAAATATAAAAACAAACTTTAGAGACACACCCACATAAAAAAGTATTGCGAATCCTAATATAATTATAGTTAATCCCGTTCCTAAATCTGGTTGAGAAATTACAATCAAACCTGGTATAATGATATATAAAATTGGAATGACGTAAGAAAACAGTCTGTTGAAGTTGATTTTTGGTAATTGATCAAAATATCTAGCTAACATTAAAATTAATGCAAATTTCATCAGCTCAGATGGTTGAACGTTTAATCCACCTATCGTAATCCATCTTTGAACGCTTCCAACACCAAAAAACTTAACAAAAACAAGTGACAGTAAGCCTAATAAAAATGATATCAGAGTGAGTTTATAAAAAAATTTTGGATGTATAAATGTTATTATAAACATTAAAAATACACCTATAATTAATCTTGTTAAGTGACTTTTTGCCCATGGATTCCAATTGCCTCCCGCTGCTGAGTATAACGCAGCAACCCCCACTAAACCTAAAAAAACAACACATAAAACTATAACCCAATTAATTTTTAAAAATTTAGTTAATAAAATATTAGTAGGATTGTCTGTAGAAAATTTATTGCTTTTATAATTCATAATTCTTTACACATTTTATATTTTATATTTTAAACAAATTTTTAAATACATCTCTAGCTATGGGTGCCGCAACTGAGGAGCCACTTCCTCCATGCTCAACGACAACACTTATAGCGTATTTTGGCTTAGAAATTGGAGCGTAACCAACAAAAAGTGCATGATCTCTTTTTTTCCATGGTCTATCTTCATTTTTAATTAGACCTTTTTCTCTTTCTTCTTCAGTAATTCTTACAACTTGTACGGTTCCAGTTTTACCAGCCATTTCAACCTTTTTAGATCCAATTTTATATTTTTTTGCAGTACCTTTTTTGCCAAGTACAACCTCTTCCATTGATTTTTTTATAAAATTTAGATGTTCTTGGTTAATATCAAGATTATTAAATTCTTTGTTATTATTGTTTTTAATTAAAGAAGGATTAATAGCGTATTTACTATTTGCAATTCTAGATACCATGGTTACAAGTTGAAGAGGAGTGGTTAAAATGTATCCTTGACCAATTGATGCGTTTAAAGTTTCTCCATATGTCCAATTCACACCGTCTCTTTGCAATTTCCATTTAATATTTGGCACCACGCCTTTTGTTTTTTCATCTGTCTCAATATTATAATATTGCCCTAAACCAAGTTTTTTCATCATGACAGCAATTTTATCTATACCTACCTTTAAACCTAACTCATAAAAAAATACGTCACATGATTGCTCAATTGCCTGCATTAAATTTAGACTTCCATGTCCATTCTTGGCCCAACAATGAAAATTACTAGTTCCAAACTCTTTTACTCCAGTGCATGAAAACTTAGTCTTATAATTAATAATTCCACTTTCAAGTGCTGCTAATGCAACTGCCATTTTAATAGTGGACCCTGGAGGGTATACTCCAGACATGCTTCTGTTAAGTAGAGGAGATCTAGTATTATTTTTTAATACACTCCACTCATTATCACTTAATCCATTAGAAAACATATTCGGATTAAACCCAGGTGAAGAAACACAACATAAAAGTTCACCATTTTCAACATCCATAACTATAACTGAACCCGAATGTGGATTAACTATCTTATTGGCTTGATTAGTATAAACAAAGTTATTATCAATGTATGAAATGTTTTCGTTAACTTCAATCTGCTTTTTAATTACTTTATTTTGAATCGACGTTAAATTATAATTACCCATTTCTAATCTTTGCATTGCAAAAGCTTGTAAACTCATGTCTAACGACACTTGTACATCTTCACCAGAACTGGTTTGCTCATAAATCTGTGTGTCTATAACATGACCTCTTGATGTCACTTCATTTCTTTTTCTTCCAAATTTGCCTCGTAACTCATTATCAAAAAACTTTTCCAAGCCTCTTTTCCCAACATCAAGACCAGGAACTGTCAGCACATTACTATCAAGTTTATCTAATTTTGAAAATACACCTGTATATCCAGTAATATGACCTACTATTTTTCCTTGAGGATAAACCCTTTTCTTTGACATTGAAAAAGTAATTTCTGGAAATTCTACATTCCTTACTGCTAATTTTGAGACATCTCTTTGAGAAAGGTTTCTTGTTATCAAAATTTCTTTAGGGTTGTTGTTTTTTTTTTCATTCAAAGAAGAGTAGAATCGATCAAGATCTTTTTTATCAATATATATAATTTGTGATATTTTATAAATTAAAGCTTTAACATCTAACGATTCACTCCAATTTAACACAAGAGAAAAACTATCCATGTTACCTGCTAAAAGACGCATTTTCCTATCTAATATTCTACCTCGTTCTGGAGGAATAATAAAATAGTTAAATTGGTTTTGATTCGATAACTTCTTATATTTATGATTTTCAATTATTTGTAGGTCAAAAAATCTCCAACTTATACCTCCAACTACAAGAGTTTTTAAAAATGAAAGAAAAAAAAATCTTCTAGTTAGAGTTTGCTCTAATATTTTTTGATTATTATTTTTCATGCATCAACTTTTAAATAATCTTTGAATAAAATAAAATGAATTTATAATAAAGTTTACAATTGGAAATGATACCAAGGTTATTCCAATATAATATAATATTGGACTGAGATCAGGAATTTTTAAATTCAACAACATATTAATTAACAAAGTTACAGTAAATGCAATAACAAAAATTATGGTAAAATATAACCAATCATCTTCATGTTTTTCATCAGCAATGTTAATTCTGATATTCTCAGTTAAATATTTAAACAATAAAAAGTAAATAGAAGTTAAACCTAAATTATTCCCTAAAAAAACATCATTTAATAAACCAATGCAAATTAAATTGAAATTAGAAAGTATATAATTAAATTTCTTAATAAACAAAAAAATTATAATCGAAACTAAACTCGGGGTTGCAGTATTAAATATTAGAAAAAAACTTAGAGATACTTCGATGTTGATCAAAAAAAAGATACCTATAAAAAAAAAGATGCTTTTTGATAAATTATATATAAAATAAAAAA
>Ga0213868_10005049_pt1 | contig 11925 bp, 7 predicted proteins | sample PICome_9_FD_160087 | JGI IMG/M metagenome (GOLD analysis project Ga0213868, IMG submission 160087) | Coastal seawater microbial communities near Pivers Island, North Carolina, United States - PICO127 | ecosystem: Environmental > Aquatic > Marine > Coastal | place: USA: North Carolina | collected...
AGGTAAGTAAGTTTTCTGAATACAGAACCACCCTAAGAAATCTCATAGAATCAATATTTTTTCTTAAATCGTTATTCAAAGTAGAACCATGAGTAGTTCACCAACCATTCCAATCAAGGGTGCCGGTCCTGCATGGGAAGCTAATTACTCCCAACTTTGTCAATTCCAACAAGAGAATGGACATTGTAATGTACCTACCCATGGCAAATTGAGATATGTGGCCAAATGGTGCTGCAGAATTAGAGCTACGAAGGCCCATCTCACTGGCGAGCAAATCAAAGCTTTAGATGATATCGGCTTTGACTGGGTGTCTAGAAAAGATAAGGAAGATGCCAAATGGAATGAAATGTTTGATCGCTTTGCTAGGTACAAGGCAGAGAAGAATACATGTCTTGTCCCTCAAGATTATGCGGAAGATCCTGAGCTCGGGACTTGGGTAGCAAATCAAAGAAGGCGATCGAAGCAGGGCAAAGTTCGTGTCGATCGAGCTGAAAAGCTTGCTTCTCTTGGTTTTGTGTGGAAAGCCAGAGAGCTGAATAAGAAACGGATCCATAAGTCTGGTAAATATGATGACAAGTGGATGGAGATGTTTCATAAACTCAGGGCGTACAAGGAAGAACATGGACATTGTAATGTACCCTACAATTCTGAGGATAAAGCCCTTGCAATGTGGGTATCGACTCAACGTAGAGTGCAAAGGAAGAAGACATTCATGTACGGCGATGAAAAAGAAATGCGTCCGGAGAGAAAAGAGTTGTTGGCCTCAATTGGTTTCGACTTTAACTTTGGATACAATAGGAAGGAAAAGGTCAATCAAGGATCCAATGATATAGGGAATGTACATCCTGCTTCTGGAGCTGGAGGTGCTCCGATGGATGTTCATTTTCCCGAGACTCTCATCGAGGGTGCAATCATAGACGCCATTGAGTCCAAGCCAGTTGGACTTTCAGAATTGGGAAAGAATGAACAGGTTTATCCCGATGCAAGTATGCCGGACGAAGAACTTGCTCTATATGAAGCTGCAATGGGAGAACCGTCTGCCACGGAAGATACAGGCTCTGGATTGGCTGTCAAAATGCAAACCTCTGATGATCAGAGTGATGCTGTGCAAGTTTGATATCTTTATTTTGATTTGGAAGGGATACGATTCTAACTACTTAAATAATGTAGATGTCTTACGTTTTACATAACACGCACACATCTATTCACGATTACATTCCTTTGTCTCTTCTTGTTGGCAATGTTGCAACTTTGGGAGTTAAGAAGAAAACATCCAATGGAATCTTTTTAACTTCTTGTAAAATAACTTGTAGCAACCAAATCGCAACTTCATCTTCTACAGTTTTCATTTCTAATGTATCATTCATTTCAGCACGATTCATCTGTATTGTAGATTGACACAAATCACGAAATGTTTCAGTCGTCAAAATGGCTCCAAAGTCGGCAAGGGCTTTTTTAAGCACAACCGAGTGTAATGCTCGAAAAGACTTTAACTGTACATCCCCAAATCCTACACTCCCAATCCGCTTAATTTCATATTGACTTTCAACTGAAATTTCATCTTGAATACATGATATAACATTCAATATATTATCAGGGGAAAGCAATTTCGATGGTCCCTATAGAATGTATAGAAATGAATCAGAAAAAATGCGACTGATACCAACGTAGCACCAAAGTCTTTTCAGCAAAACATACCTTTACTTGATACACACATTGATCTTCGTACGTACTAATTGTTTCAGAATGCATACAACAACTGCGACAGGAGCAAAAGTATGGATCTGAGGATAAGAGTCTCATTTCAACTTCTTGTGCTAAGGTAGGGCACATGTACTCTTGTGCAACATAATATAAATCAAAAAGCAGTTCACAGCAAGCACTTGGATGACAGGGTAATCCAGATATAATAGACCCATGATATATGTGTTCAATCAGTAAACGAAGCGATCGTTCTGAAATCTCAAGTGGTATCACCAACGTCTCTGTACTACTTTCGGTATCTATTTTGTAACGTGTTTCATGAAACGAGATAGCCGCTGAAAGCTTTCCACTTTTCCGTTTGAGAATACTCTTATGTGCCTTATACTGTCTTCCTTCTACAACAAGCATGCAAATATCTCCATTATCTGCAACATAAGATGTCTCGATTTTGAAGAGTTCATTCTGAAGCCATGGACATGAAAGTGACACATTGCTCCATTCTTCAGTAATCCACTCCAGTTCCAAAAGTGCTATGCTTGGAACAGGAACATGTTCATCATACAAACTAAGCGGTCTCTTAACTTGAAATGGAAGTTCTTTGGTTACACAATCATACGCTGCACTAAATATATTTTCCTCTATCATCAGAGTATCTGGCGCTGCAAAGCGCTTTGATGAACTTTCTGTTACGCATTTCAGGATTCTAGCAAAAGAGATGCTATCGAGGCTTATATCGCGACGAAAGAGTCTTAGACAGCATTTTAAACGCTGCCCAAAGTCATGATCAGAACATTGCGCCTCAGACGTAATTATACGAACAATGCACTCCCTCATAGCAGTTTGAACTTCGTCTTCATCCCTTTCTTTGATGGATTGAAAATAAGCCTTTGGTTGATTAAGAAGGACGGGATCGAGATGTAGGATCTTCATTTTTTGTATTAAATACTGATTGTAACAATTCAGCAAAACACTAACGATCTCTTCGTTGCCTTGCAGAGCAGCTATCGTTAAGGCACTTTCTGTATAACTTGATTCTGTTACAGGATCACGTAAGAGAGGTTTCACATGAGGATTTGCTCCTTCTGCTATAAGAAGCTTACATATTCTCTCCAAATCTTCACCTTGGTCTTGAAAACAAGTAAGAGCCATACAAAGCGCTCCGTTGTAGTCGAAATCCTTGGAAGTCAAAGTAGATCTACACTCAAGTAATATCTGCACCATATTCAAAGAATTAGATTCGACCGCTGCAATGAGAGGGCAATTGTGCAATTTATGAACATAACGTCGCTGACTCAAATTCATTACAATATCCTCAGCTCCACTCGCAATAGCAACCATAAGAGGTGTATTACCATTTTCATCTTCAATGCTTAATGCTTTATCAATCGACGACGAATTACAGATGTTAGCTATCGCATCCAAAATATCGATCTCGTTTGTTTTGCATATGATATGAATGGGAGTTTCTCCGAGCACATTTTGAGTACTGATCAATTTGAGTCTGGCAATTTCTACTTTTTTCTTTGCGATCGAACTTTCATCTCGTGAACTAATAGACTTGAGGATCATTACGACAGAGGATAAATGGCCGTTGCGACATGCGATATGCAGTGGAGTGTCACCACTGCATTTGTGTTTACTATTCACCTTTGCACCAAACGACAATAGAACGTTGATGCACCCATCTAATTCAAATTCGCATGCAAACATGAGAGGCGTTCTTTGGAAATCGTCAAGATTTTCTATCTGTTGCGCAAAAGGTATGTTTTGTTGAGATCTATTGACTGCTTTTGATAGTAGCAGTCTCAATATATTTGGTCTGTGTAACATCACGGCTAGCTGTACAAGTGAACATGTTTTGCCAAGACGAGAGAATGGTTTGGGCAAAGCAACTTTTTTCAATAAGTGTAAGGATGATACCGAAATAGTAGTATCTCTTAAAGTGACATCAGATGGTAGTGAAAGAAGATTCAATATTGCATTCTCATCATTTTCCAAGACAGCAGAATGTAATGGAAAAGGGCTCTCAAGATATGTTTGGATATTCTTCATTTCTGATTCGAAAAGATTTGCATCGCTATTCTGACCACTTTGATTAGATGCAACCGATTCCACGTCGCTAGTATGATTTTCAATGGAATCAATCATGTCCTCTTGTTGTTGTCGTTGTTGAGCCAGCAAGGCCTGTCTCTTCATTTCCTGTGCATTCTCTTCATCTTTCTTCCGTTTCTCTTCAAATGCAACTATCCACCGTTGTCTCAATTTTTCCATATTCATAATCCTAAGAAATGGACCTATGTGTTCCTTTGAATTATAATACACCAAATCGTTGTTTGACTCATTTGACTCGGAAACTAAAGTGATTACATCACGTGATGATTGTAACACATCCAAACGTGTGCATGTATCTATTTCATGCTGCAGTCTCAACTTTTCACGTATCTCTGCTGCTTTTGATTTCTCACTTTTGATGTGTCCATCAAGAGCCACATGCGACCAATTGATTTTAGTTGTGGTTGGTTTTCCTCTTGTGGCTGTTTCAACATTTGGATGAGCCAAGGATGGAAATAAGTCATCGAAAAGGATGGTCTCTTGTAGTTGATCTTTATCAGTCAGACTGTCAATCTTTTCTTCTTTCTTTCGATTAGGCCTCGCCCTGTTTCTCTTAGACCTTTGTTTTCTTCGAATTATCAATTTTGAATCGGGATGGACAGTCCCATTAGGAATTTCATCGCTTAGATGAGGGTGGTCCTTCTTATTATTTGTGCGTGCCTTTCTCTGTTTTTGTTTCTCATTAACCTTACATGAGTTTCTCGGTGTCTCTTTTAAGAAAGACGGTACAAAGATAGGAGCATCTGCTCTCATTGATTCAATCAGGTGAGTGTTTTGCAAATAATGGAAGAGTGGAGAGATAGGAGGACATTGGACATTGGGAAAAAATGAGAAACAAATGAGAGTAGTCCCAACCGATGACGGACAAATTCTGTTTATGTCTATTGTCAATGACTGACTCCCTGGACAATTGCCGCAATGACTTTCTATTCTAAACCTCCATCTCTTGGAAAAAGGTAATTCGATTTTACACCACTATATTACGTTGTTATCGTGATGGTATGCATGAAAATGATATCTTCATTGAGTACCAATGTGGAGAAGAACGGTATAATTCCTATAAAGCGAAATCGTCGAGGTCCAATGAATAGGAATCTATTTTAGAGGATAATGACTCGGCAATGTACGAATCAGTACCGATGCAAGATGAAACGGAAAAGTATGAGGCTATGTTAGGAACACTGTTAGAGGCAAATAAGAGTGTGTATGATTGCAGTACAATGAACCCAAAGAACATTGCTAACGGCGCCGGTAAAGTACGCCACAATTATTGTCCATTGCACACTACCTACGATATCTTCAACATGCCTTCGCTAAAGAAGGAGAACAAGTGGAGCAAGAATATGGTATTCAGTCTCTTGATTATTCTTTCCATATATGCAGGAAAAGAGATCATTCAATCCATGTCTATTTTGAACCACAGAAATGAATTTCATGTGAAAAGCATACAGTCATCATCTCAATCATACTTATCCACAAGATAATCTGTAGATCAAATGGAAGGTGTTATTTATATGGATATCGTGGATAAAGATGATGATTTATTTATGTTTTATCCAAAAGGGTGAGGGAGTCGAATCAATCCATAACCTGATTCGGAAGGGTTCCATCTACCCAGTCATGACGCCATTCCAAAAGGAAAATGATTCCGTTTACAAATGTCAAAATGTTGCACAAGCAGTCTTCATTGAACTAATGATACGGACATCTATTGTGTTGAATCTTCTGATGCACTGGTCAGAGAAACTCAACGAAAACATCACTTATCGCCTTGAACGCTTTTCGTTAGACACCATGACATCCATATCCTATTCGATACGGATTTCAATCGTTAGTCTCGATTTTAAGCTGAAATTGCTCCATACAGAAACAGAGTTATGGACATCTTATGAATTTTTAAAATGTGTTGTTCAGTCTGATGTGTTCCAACCGTCGGAAGCAGCTCGATTGGAACCATTTGTAAATGACTTTGAGTTTCATGGAACATGGAAAGAACTGGAACGGATTCTAGCCGATCCTTTAGATATCCACTTGTGTGGAAGCGAACAAGTTTATGGAAGAGCACGAATTCCCCTGAATCAATTACATCAAAATGTGTCTGAAGACGGTGAATCGACTTTTCAATTTCTCGACAAAGAAAATCAATCGATTGGCGTTCTGGTTATATATCTGAAACTGAACTCGAGCTCGATACATGTGGACCAGCCTTATATTCAATACGCAGATGAAAGTCACACCAGCTTAGCACGTGAGAAAGAATTGTTAGAAAGAGAGAAGAGGCTTGCTCTCGCAGAAGCTGATTTTGAAAGAAAAATGAAAGACGCTTTATCTCATCGATCAAGAACGGAAGCTGCATTTCGTGAACACTTACGAAAGAAAGAAGAGACAGTTAAGCTCGTGTTAGAGAATCAAATGAAGAAAAATAATGAAGAACAGACAATGATTTTAGGAAAATTCAGAGATGAATACAAAAAATTGGAATCGAGGCTCAAAGTAGCGCTCACTGAAATAGAAGCGAAAGAGCGTGACATGAACAGGCAGCTTACAGATATGAAAGTCAAACTGTCAGTATTCAAAGAAGAATCACAGCATGCTGTTGATTGCGAAATATCAAAAGCCAAGATCTTAGAACAAAAAGTAGACGAAGAAAAAAACAGAGGAAATAGGTTAGAAGCTGAATTAAGTGATTTACGTGCATCCTACAACTCTTCAGGACAAGCAAAAGCTGAGAATGAAGTGCGTATACTGCAACATAAGATACAAGAGCTTGAACTAAAGTTGTCGAAATCGAGTCACGAACTGCAAGGAATGAGCTCAGAGAAAGAGCATTATCGCCTCGCTGCTCATAGACTTGCAAAAATAGTACGACAAGAAAGAATGCAGTCTCAAAAAGAAACGAAATACAACTGTCATTTCCAGAATCAAGAGCTAGTAGACGAAATCCGTTTGACGGAGTCTTGTATTATTCCTCCCAAAAGTAGGAAACATTCAGAAAAGCTGATCAACTTGAAAGCTGAATTAACCAAACTTTCGACTTCTATAGAGAAGTAGTTTCGGGGCTCCAGAAAGAACTTTGCACATACTTTTATAACATTTAACGAACAGATACCTTTCTCAGACAATTGAACTTTCAGATGGCTGAAGCGGAGTATTCAGGGGTGATGCAGGCTGTCGAGCTCTTCCTTGCCTGCGAACACGAGATACATCTCTTCTAGAGCGCCTTTCTTGTCTGTGTAAATGTATTCTCATCTGTCTAGGATGCCCAGCAATCGGTAAATCGCTATCTTCGAAGGACGAATTTCTGTCTTGTTCAAGATCCTCTGTGAGTTCTAAAGACGACGAGTACCCTATGTCACCATTGATTTCATCAAAGCTGTCGTTTGAATTCCCATTTAGCTCTCGAGATGGTATCCGTAATATTCTGTTCATTCCTCTCAACCTGATGATGTTCTGTAGTCTTATAATTGTTCTAGAACCTAATGCGGCGCTATTATCTGAAGAAGATCCTTGCAATATCGAAACATTATGTCCACGAGCACTAGATTCCGATTGGGCTGGTAGATTCGATAATTCAATTTCGATTTGGCTTTCAGAAGCCCTTCTTCTTCCAGTAAACCTCGCAGTAGCAGCCCTAATTTGAGACGCCACAGATTCAGCAACCGTGGTCAGATTGACAAGATCTTGAAGAGAGTGCCTACATGCTGGGCACGATGCATGATTTGCTAACCAATTATCAACACACTCTTTATGAAACTCGTGATTACAGGGAAGGCACCTTATTTCATCACCATCCGTGTACTCTCCAAGACAAATAGGGCAACAATTATCATCATAGTCATTTTCGAACGAAGTCAAGTTGCTATCGGATTCTACATTTGATGTTTCGTCACTACGCGTTTGAACTGGGGTCCCACTTTTGGAGTCTTTATCGGAGTAAGTCTTTACTGGCAGAGTATCGATGATATCTTGATTTAATCCATTTCTACCGAAAACGGATCCTCCTACCGTTGGATCGGCATTCAAATCATCCATAGTCATACCATTTCCTTCCATTCTGCGATGAATCACACCACACATGTAAGTAAACATCATTGACGTCATCATGATAGTGATTAGAACCACGTATGCAAAACCGACATCAGCCATTTCGTCATCTTCGGTCCGAATATCATATTTAACATTACTATCTGGACCTGCAACATTCAGCGACCACAGGCCATTGATTTCAGATGTACCACGGTATCTTCCTCCCCATACTAGCATATTGCCATATTCTTTTGACAAGACTGCAGAGTGCTCCAACCTGGTGGAAATCATGTTCGTTTGTAATCCTCCATAAGTTGCCACAAACCAAACAGATTTCTGTGTCCATTCTTCAGTCGGTGGGAATGAAATGAGAGTGTCATCATAAACATAGGAAATCATTTGATTATCAACAGGGCTGAATTTTTTTAAAAGAAAATGAGGGTATGAATACGAATACATATCAATGCGTGGAAGAAAATGAACTTACTCCATCATGGATTTGAATCCACCGAATGCTACGATGACAGAACCTGATTTGTCATTAGTTTCAAAGCCAACCAATGATTGGTAACTTCGACCTATTGGGCTGAGCATTATTCGTTCTTTCCAAACACGTTTTCTTAAATTAAAGACCCAAACGTCATCCAACTGTTGCCAAACAGTCGTGCCATCCCATACATACATCTCCTCTTCTCTAAGACCACCGGTGACTATAAGTTCATCTCCGACCACCACTCCACCGTGTGACGTTCTCGCACCAGGATGGGGCATTTCGCCTTCCGACCATGCAGGGGACAGCATCTCCCAAGTATTTGTTTCAAAGTCATATGCCCAAACATCTCCTAGTGTTTCATCGGCCTGTTGTTTATGCCCAAAATTAACTTCATATTGACGAACGTGTAAACCGCCGTAAATGACTAGTTTGTCCTCTGCTTCCCAGTATCCACCTCGAACTTCGCCTCGATTTACCATTTGCAACAAAGTATCAAATGAGGCTGAAATGCTTTCAATACCAATAAACTCAGGAGGGGGCTCTTTCACATTCGGTATAATACGCTCCCAATTCATAGATGATGACTTCGCATCAGGAATAAAATAGTTTTCAGCGTTTTCGTTATCTCTACCTTCGAATTCATTCTGTATTAAGGGCATCCGATACATAAATGGAATCGTTTCCATGAAAAATACTCCGTCAATTTCATTATAAAGTAACCCTCCAAAAACATAAAGATAGTCATCCCTCACAAGAGAAATGTGTCCAATTCGACTTTCTGGTCCGCATGGGAGTGACTGTTCCCATAAATCGTTTTGGTCGGGATTTCTAGAATAGGTCGAATTTTTACAGATCAAATCATTATTTCTAAAAGGAGTCAATTCAAACCATCGTCCTTCCCCATTTTCTACTGAGGCTGTCATATCATATGCCCACACTGGAAAAGTTTTCCAATCTCGATCAGTGAAACCGCCTGATATGATCATATATTCACGAGTGCTGGTTTTCATTTTGTTCATTTGCCTTCCGTTTTCCTGATTATTTTTGGATCTATTGGGTGCGTTATTCTCCGTGGGGTCCATAAGCTGAGACTGGTTCGTTTCTGAACTGTGATTTCCTTGGTTTCGCACATCTGATGTGTAAAGAGTTGCTGAATGAGCTCTGCGTGATTCTGGTACACGATCTCCTTCGCCAAGCTTGACCCACCACGAGGAGGAAAGTATATCCATTGTTTTTCTTGTCGTCTCAAGTGGATTTAAGAATGATTCTTCCTTTCCTCGGTGTCTACTACTTGAATTTATCCGATTGGATGATATTTCACCATTATATAAAATATTATTGTATCGTTGCTGATTCTCCTTTATAAGGCGCTGATGTGCTGGCATTGGCTGGTCACTCAATAAAGGACTGGGAGGAATCGTGCCTCTGTTTTGGCTCGTTGTGGATTTCGTTTCATTCCTAGTAGAGAATGTTATGCTCTCGGCAAAATAAAGGATTGTAATAAGAAAATATAAGGAATACATCTTTTTCATTTGTTTTTCGTTTGTGCTTTCAGTAATAGAAGAAAGAACAATCACTGCATTCACCCTCTTTTAGGTTTCCTTTAGAGAGATATTTTTTTTTTAATAATTGATTCACTTCAAATGTGCTTGTTCCCCTTCCCGTTCTCGCTGAAAAATCCCTGAGTAGGAAATCAATCTGGTTAAGCCTTCAATAACGGTGCAATAGAAGAAGTGCAGTACTATTGTTTGCTTTCAATCACAATGAAACTGAATTCCAAATAGTAGCTGAGTTTTATCAGTGATCGATTTTTAGATGGGAACCAATTTTTTTGCTTTTGTCAGTTAATCCGTAGCATGTTGAGAGTTGCCTGAAACGACTGACACTAACGAGCAACTCGCAACCGAGTGAGTAGATACTTAGTAAATACAAGATAGATAACTCGTATGCTATAAGTAGATTCATGTATTTCATTCATGACAATATTATAACATAACCTCTGTATCAATGTTAAAATGTATTATGAAACAGATTTCGAAAGAATCTTGTACCCTCCAGAGTAACATCTCTACACAATGCTCCATTTCTTTCTGAACTCAATAACATTTCGTTTGCTAGAAGGGGTGATATTTTCAACACTCTGCTCGCTTCAAGAGCAGTTAGTCCAACATATGTGGTATGGCGCTCCAATTTCACTGATTCCATGTATGCTATTAATTTTTCTGCCATAACTTGATCATCAAAATCAGTCTTTTGTAGAACTTTCACACCACTTCCTTCAAATTCTCGGAGTTTCATTCCCAGCCCTATTTTTTCCAATAATCCAAGACTCTGAATCAAATCATCAGGCGAGATCATATTTGCACCACGAGCTCTATTGTACAGACAATAGACATCTGTAAGAATCATGATACCACAAGCATCTGCACCAGCAAAACTTGGATGATGACTTAAGAAATCAACCAATTGTCTTGCAAGCATTTCATGATAATCATCTGAGGATGATGTGACATCTTTGGATATTGCAGTGACCATTCCCATACCTTGTAACATGGATGTAAGTTCTAATGTATCCTGTTGCGTATCCTCCGTCTGGCTCATTCCATGATTTCCATGGAATATACTCTCTTGCTCTTGTCGACTTCTTTCCAATGTTGCAGCATATTTGTTTATAATGGAAGTCAACTCCTTTGCTTCTTTAAATAAAGTTTCAACTTCTTTATCGAGTGTATCCTTGTTAACTTTTGGTTCAATCATAAATGCATCTTGTGTCAACTGTTGTGCTCTTTCATGTCGTTGTCTGTTTTGTTCTATAATTTTATCTACTCCAACTTTGGTGGATGAAATTGTATGACTAGTACTACTACTAGTCGTAGTAGCAGTTGTAGTGGTCATTGTAGTATGACGAGTTGCATGAGTTTCGGAAATCAAATGTGTTTGTAACCTATAAGTTTCTTCCCATTGCCTTCGAAACAGTGCTTTTTCGAGAGTCTGAGCAAAGACATCTCGATCTTTTTTACCATTTCGAAATATGAGTAATAATGTTCCATGTGTCACAGTTTCAATTTGTATTTTGAAGGATCGACTTGTTGTCCAATTTCCACCAATGGATTCTTGAAATACAATGGCACAATGATGAAGAAAATGGGCTTGTGGTGGATTTTGTTGTTGAGTAGTATTCGTATTATTCGACACATCATGATTTGCGATGAATACGATACGATGACTGGTACATGTTACAGTAAGATCTATATCTCTATCAATCCAATCCGAAGTTTTAATATTTGGACTGGTGATTCTGGACGGTTTTGGAAGAGGTGTGGGCGAAATGGAGCGTAATTCAATTGACGATCGTTGGATCAGTTGGACTTCGCCATCGTCGTTGTCCAACTGAATCAGACCCGATTGTGTCAGATTTTGAATTGGCAGACAATTCAGTGGAGACCATTGAATGTGTGTTTTAGGCGATGCAGAGGCTTGAAACATGGCAAGTAACGCACGTTCTATATTGTTCTTTGCAATAGAAGTAGTGTTGTATGTTGTATCTCTCACAGTCTGCTCTCTGCTCTCTGCTCTCGGATAGAACCTTT
>Ga0213868_10005051_pt1 | contig 11922 bp, 12 predicted proteins | sample PICome_9_FD_160087 | JGI IMG/M metagenome (GOLD analysis project Ga0213868, IMG submission 160087) | Coastal seawater microbial communities near Pivers Island, North Carolina, United States - PICO127 | ecosystem: Environmental > Aquatic > Marine > Coastal | place: USA: North Carolina...
GAGTTCAGTCCAAGCCATTGTGATCTCCATTCAGCCTTACAACCGAACAGAATCACAAGTGACTGAACTCACTCAAATAGTTTCAAATCAGGCTCTCAGGCTCGGTGGACCGGCAGGAATACCGCATCCAGATGGAGGGCCTTGCCACGGCACTGCGCGATGGGATCGTGGTTGATGCTTTGATTTCCCAACAGGCGCATGTGTCGCTACTTCAGTGGTCAGGATCATCGCGCCAAAAGCAGACGATCGGCTGGACAGCGCTAAAGTCAGAGCAGGAAGTGGCCGACCTAGCCCAAAGGGTTGCGACGGACCCGCGCCAGTGGCGGAATTATTCTACCGCAATTGGCGAAGCGTTGACCGTATCCATAGCATCATTCGACCCGGTGGCGCATTGCCGACGCAAAGTGATCGACGTTTCAGGCGACGGCAGATCAAACGAAGGTATCGCACCGGAACAGCTGCGTTCCTTGCTTGTGGAAAGTGGCATTACCGTCAATGCTTTGGCCATTGAAACCGAAGAGGATGACCTGACCGCCTACTTTTTCGAGAACCTGATTGTCGGGGAGGGAGCCTTTGTGATCACTGCCACGGGCTTTGAGGATTACCCAGAGCAGATCATACGCAAGCTGCGGCGCGAAACGACAAAACAACTGAGTCGGTTGGAGTAGAAAGGGCTGATGTGATCACACGGTTGAGGCTGTGATCACAAAGCGGGCAATCCGAATGAATTTGGTTGATTTTGCTGCATAAAGACAGCAATTGCTTGCGACAAATCAACCCTAGCCCGTGACACGGCCTCAAAAACCGCTATGACTTACCCTAGCCAACAGACGTAACATACCCACTTCAAAGGACCATGCCATGGCCGATGTAAACCGGGGCAACCGTCCCCTGTCGCCACATCTGACGATATACCGCCCGCAACTGACCTCGATGACGTCGATCCTGACGCGTATCACTGGCAATGCCATGCTGATTGCGGCACTGATGATCGTCTGGTGGTTCCTAGCCGCAGCCAGTTCGGAGGACTATTTCAACATCGCGAATGGTTTCGTAACCAGCTGGTTCGGGGATCTGGTGATGTTCTTTTCCGTGCTTGGCCTTTGGTACCACACGCTTGCTGGTGTGCGGCATCTGATCTGGGACAATGGCATCGGACTTGATATTCCAACGGCGGAAAAGCTGGGCTGGGCCTGCATCGGTGGATCGGTTCTGTTGACACTGATCACCGTCGTCGCGGTCGCATAAGGAGCATATGATGGCATATTTGACAGACCGCAAACGCGCGATGGGGCTTGGTTCGGCCAAGACCGGCACGGAACACTTCTGGGCAATGAAAGTCAGCTCTGTTGCTTTGCTGATCCTGATCCCGCTGTTCGTCTTCACCTTTGGCGCCGCTCTTGGGGGCACCTACGAGGAAATCATCGCCTACTACAGCCGTCCCGGCCCTGCGATCATCGCGGCGCTGACACTGGTCGTGGGCTTCAAACACTTCAACGATGGTGTGCAAACCCTGATTGAGGACTACGTTCACGGGACCAGCCAGAAAGTGGCGATTATCCTGATGACCTGCCTCAGCTATGGTGCAGCAGCGGTGGGCGTTTTCGCCATCGCCAAGCTGGCACTCTGATCCATTCATTCCCTAAGGGAGACCGAAAATGGCCGCATATGATTATGAAACCCACGAATATGACGTGGTTGTTGTGGGTGCCGGCGGCGCTGGCCTGCGTGCAACATTGGGCATGGCAGAGCAGGGCTTGCGCACTGCCTGTATCTCAAAAGTGTTCCCGACGCGTTCGCATACTGTCGCGGCACAGGGCGGTATTGCCGCCTCTCTCAGCAACATGGGTCCGGACAACTGGCAGTGGCATATGTACGACACCGTCAAGGGGTCGGACTGGCTGGGCGATACCGACGCGATGGAGTATCTGGCGCGCGAAGCACCCAAGGCGGTATACGAGCTTGAGCATTACGGCGTGCCGTTTTCGCGCACCGAAGAGGGCAAGATCTACCAGCGCCCCTTTGGCGGTCATACCACTGAATTTGGCGAAGGCCCGCCCGTCCAGCGGACCTGTGCCGCTGCGGACCGCACCGGTCACGCGATCCTGCATACCCTTTATGGCCAGAGCCTGAAGCAGAACGCACAGTTCTATATCGAATATTTCGCGATTGACCTGATCATGTCGGATGACGGTGTCTGTCAGGGCGTTCTGTGCTGGAAGCTGGACGATGGCACGATGCACCTGTTCAGCGCCAAGATGGTCGTATTGGCCACCGGCGGTTACGGCCGCGCCTATTTCTCTGCGACATCCGCGCATACCTGCACGGGCGACGGTGGCGGCATGACCGCGCGGGCGGGCCTGCCCCTGCAAGACATGGAGTTCGTTCAGTTCCACCCCACCGGCATCTACGGCGCGGGCTGTTTGATCACCGAAGGCGCGCGGGGCGAAGGCGGCTATCTGACCAACTCGGAAGGCGAAAGGTTCATGGAGCGTTATGCGCCCACCTACAAGGACCTCGCCTCAAGGGATGTTGTCAGCCGCTGCATGACGATGGAAATCCGCGAAGGGCGCGGTGTGGGCGAGAACAAGGACCACATCCACCTGCACCTGAACCACCTGCCGCCAGAGACGCTGGATCTGCGCCTGCCGGGCATTTCCGAATCCGCGCGTATCTTTGCCGGTGTGGATCTGACCAAAGAGCCGATCCCGGTTCTGCCAACGGTTCATTACAACATGGGTGGCATTCCCACGAACTATTGGGGCGAAGTGCTGGCACCGACCAAGGACAACCCGGACAACGTGTCACCTGGACTTATGGCCGTGGGCGAGGCGGGCTGTGCATCCGTGCATGGCGCGAACCGTCTGGGTTCAAACAGCCTGATCGACCTTGTTGTCTTTGGCCGTGCCGCAGCCATCCGCGCGGCAGAGATTGTCGATCCAAAGACCGCCGTGCCGACACCCAACAGACGCTCGGTCGAGGCGGCCTTCAGCCGCTTTGACGGGTTGCGCTATGCCAATGGTCATGTGCCAACGGCCGAGCTGCGCCTTGAGATGCAAAAGACGATGCAGGCCGATGCTGCCGTCTTCCGCACCGACAAGACGCTGGCCGAGGGCGAGGAAAAGATGAAGGGCGTCGCAGGCAAGCTGAGCGATCTTCACGTGACCGACAAGACGCTGGTCTGGAACTCTGACCTGATGGAAACCCTAGAGCTGACCAACCTGATGCCAAACGCGGTGGCCACCATCACCGCAGCGGCCGCGCGCAAGGAAAGCCGGGGTGCACATGCCCATGAGGATTACCCTGACCGCGATGATGAGAACTGGCGCAAGCACTCGCTCATCTGGTTTGAAGGCAATGAGGCCTCGCTGGGCTTCCGGGGTGTTCATACCCAGCCCCTGACCAGCCATAACGAAGGCGGGATCGACCTTAAGAAAATCGCGCCCAAGGCCCGCGTTTACTGATGTCACATCCCACGGGGAGACATGCGGTAACGCCTATGAATGCGCTGGCCCTTTTGGCCGGCGCATCTGTGCCCATGGGGCGGGACCACATTGAGGAAACGATGACATGAGAGCATTTGTCGTCATTTGTGCCCTGGTCCTGTCGGCCTGCACCCCCGTTCAGCAGGCGGTGGACAACACCGCGCGCAAAGGCACCAAGGGGCTGGTCATTGAGACACTTGCAACCCGTTTCCCGCAGGTCCCCAAGGAACTGATCTTACCATTCAGCGATTGCATCATCGACAATGCATCTGCGGCAGAGATCCAGGATTTCGCACGCTCCGCTTTGGCCGGTGTGGATGATCAGACGGTCGCTACGATCCGTTCGGTTCTGTCGCGTCCGGAAACCGCGCAATGTCTGCAGACACGCGCGCTTGCTACTGGGTTGACCTGACCGATGACTGGGCAGGCCTCTCCCTTGATTGATCCGGTGTCCGCCGAAATGACGGCCGAGGCGCTGCGCGAGCTGTTTCGCGGTGCCGACCGGGCGACGCGGCGAAAGCTGGTTCCGATCCTGCCACCTGCCGAAATATCCTTTGCAGGCGTGCGCATGTATGTGGACCCACGCGACAATTACACCGACCGGATGATTTGGCGCGATGGCCATCCGCCTGAGATACGGTCACTGACGGCATTGCTTGAGTTGGTTGAGGGGCAGAACGCCTTCATCCTCGATATCGGTGCCAACTCGGGTGCTTTTGCCATTCCGCTGGCCCTTGCCGCGGGCGAGGGCAGTCGGGTGATTGCCTTTGAACCGAACCCCACGATGATTGGCCGTCTGGGGCATAACATCCGCCTGAACGATCTGGGCGAGGTGGTGCGGATTGAGGGCTGTGCACTATCTGACAAGGCAGGCGAAGGCCTGTTGAATTTCCGCCAGCGCAATTTTGGTCAGGCGTCACTGCTGCCGATCAGAGGGCGGGTGCGCGATGGCGGCACATTGGTCCCGATCCGGCCCTTGCTGGATTATGTCCATGAGGCCGAAGGCCACGACGTTTCAATATTGAAGATCGATGTTGAAGGGGCCGAAGTCGCGGTGTTGGCCCCCTTGCTGAATGCGGGCGGCTGGCTGCCCGACGCCATGTTGGTCGAAACCGATCATGCCGATGAGTGGGATGTTGATCTGGTCGGCCAGATCAAGGACCTGGGCTTTGAAGTGACACTTGAAGCCGAACAAAATACGCTGTTTGTCCGCAAGGGCGCAGCCTGACTGAAACGCGGCCCACGGGGCGCACAAGATGAAACGGGCAGGCCTCTGCCCATCAAAGGAGAAGCGAAATGGTTCAGCTCACGCTCCCCAAGAACTCTCGCATGACCAGCGGGAAGACATGGCCCAAACCCGAAGGTGCCACCAACCTGAAAGAATTCCACATCTATCGGTGGAGCCCGGATGACGGCAAGAACCCGTCCGTCGACACCTATTTTGTGGATATGGACACCTGCGGTCCCATGATTCTGGACGCGCTGATCAAGATCAAGAATGAGATCGACCCGACGCTGACCTTCCGGCGTTCGTGCCGCGAGGGCATTTGCGGGTCCTGCGCCATGAACATCGACGGGATCAACACACTGGCCTGTACCTATGGCGTGACAGAGGTGAAGGGCGCGGTAAAGATCTATCCGCTGCCGCACATGCCCGTGGTCAAGGACCTGATCCCTGACCTGACGCATTTCTATGCACAGCATGCCAGCATTCAGCCCTGGCTTGAGACAGAAACACCTGCACCTGCCAAAGAGTGGAAGCAATCCATTGAAGACCGTTCAAAACTGGACGGCCTTTACGAATGCATCATGTGCGCCTGCTGCTCCACCTCTTGCCCCAGCTACTGGTGGAATGGCGACCGATATCTTGGGCCAGCGGCACTGCTGCATGCCTACCGTTGGATCATCGACAGCCGCGATGAAGCCACCGGAGAGCGGCTGGACGATTTGGAAGACCCTTTCAAACTGTACCGCTGCCACACGATCATGAACTGCGCGAAAACCTGCCCCAAGGGTCTGAACCCGGCAGCAGCCATTTCGAAGATCAAGAAATTGATGGTCGAACGCAGGGTTTGACGTCGCTTTATCAGGCCTTGGCGTGTCTTGCCCCTGTGGGGCGATGCCTGCCAAGGCTTGACCGCGATACCGGGTCATGCCGCTTTTCTTTCTTCTAATTCTGGTCGGTGTGATTGTCGCAGTTTATGCGCATCGCAACAGAAAAACGCGCCGCTGCCGTTGGCGGCAAAGCCGTGCGGGCAGCAAGGGCGCATTGATCAAATACAATTGCGTCATCTGCGGGGCCGAGGCCTTTCGCAGCAATGGCACGCCAGACAATTGCCTGTCGGCAGTAGGGCACCCCAAGCTCTGACCTCGCGTCCCGCTCGACAAGATCTGGTCTGGGCGGCTAGGTTCGTTTGGGACAGGGGTTTATCATGACAGATTTCAAAGCCGACGTGATCGTTGTAGGGGCAGGCCTATCCGGGATGGTGGCGGCCCATGAGGCAATCCTAAGAGGCCGCAAGGTTCTGATGCTGGATCAGGAAGCCGCGCAATCGCTGGGCGGTCAGGCCTATTGGTCGCTGGGCGGCCTTTTCATGGTGAACACGCCTGAGCAACGTCGGCTGGGCATCAAGGATAGCGCTGAACTGGCCCTGAGCGACTGGATGGGGTCCGCGCAGTTTGACCGCCCCGAAGATGCCAATCCCCGCGCCTACGCCGAGCGATTTGTCGACTGGGCTGCAGGTGACATGCGCCAATGGTGCCATGATATAGGGATGCGTTGGTTTCCGGTCGTAGGATGGGCCGAACGCGGCGGCGCACATGCGCATGGGCATGGCAATTCTGTCCCGCGCTTTCACATCACCTGGGGCACGGGGACCGGCGTCGTGGCCCCCTTTGCCCGGCTGATGACAAAATACGCCAATGCCGGTCAGCTCAAACTTGCCTTTCGCCATAGCGTCACTGAATTGGTCACCACGGATGGTGCCGTATCTGGCGTGCGTGGGGATATTCTTGAGGTCAGCACATTGGCGCGCGGGCACAGCACATCCCGCAAGGTTATCGGCCATTTTGAACTGGATGCCGAGGCTGTCGTGCTGACGACGGGTGGGATCGGCGGCAACCATGAAATTGTGCGCAAACACTGGCCGACAGAACGTCTGGGGCCGGCCCCGGACCGGATGATATCGGGCGTGCCCGATTATGTGGACGGCAAGATGCACGCCATTGCAGCAGCGGCCGGTGCGGGTCTGATCAACGAGGACCGCATGTGGCACTATTGCGAAGGTCTGCAAAACTGGAAGCCGATCTGGCCCAATCATGGGATACGCGTGCTGCCCGGCCCGTCGTCCATGTGGTTTGACGCCAAGGGCGACAGGATGGACACCCCCTGTCTGCCCGGCTCTGACACGTTGGGTACGTTGAAACGCATCTTGTCGGCAGGCCAGCATAGTTGGTTCATCCTGACCCAAAAGATCATCGAAAAGGAATTCGCGCTTTCTGGCTCTGAACAGAACCCGGATCTGACCGAAGGCGGCTGGCTGGATGTGATCAAGGCGCGTTTGGGCAAAGGGGCCACGCCAGCGGTTGAGGCGTTCAAGACACATGGCGCGGATTTTGTGGTGGCGGATGATCTGGAGCGGCTTGTGGCGGGGATGAATGCGATCACCCCAGAGCAGCCGCTGGATCTGTCCCATATTCGCAGCCAAATCCGCGCAAGGGATTTGCAGATCAATAATCCATTTGGCAAAGATGCCCAGATCACCGCCATTCGCGGTGCGCGGCATTACAAAGGCGACAGGTTAATCCGCACAGCCAAGCCGCATCAAATTCTGGACAAGGCGCATGGGCCCCTCATTGCGGTGCGGTTGAACATTCTGACCCGAAAATCGCTTGGCGGGTTGCATACCGATCTTGAGGGTCGGGTGCTGACCCCGCAGGGGGATATCTTGCCGGGGCTTTTTGCCGCTGGAGAAGTCAGTGGGTTTGGCGGTGGCGGCTATCATGGCTATAACGCGCTTGAGGGGACCTTCCTTGGCGGGTGCCTGTATTCAGGCCGTATCGCAGGGCAAAACGCATGAGGATCATTCGATGACGAACCCACCCAACGACGCGGCAGATCGCAAGGCTGTGGCCCCTGTTATCTGCTATCCGGTTGAAACGCTGCCAAAGCCGAACATGACACTTTACGCCCAGGCGCGTGAAAGCCTGACCAAGACCGATACCATCATGATCCCCCCGCGCGAGGCGCGCATGTTTTTTGTCCCGGCGGGACATTTCTTTCGCATCACCTCGATTGAAGGGCCGCAGGTGGGGGACCTGAACCTATGGAACGCCGCTGATCTGGGCGAACGGTTTTATTCGGGCAAGACCCGCGCCCTGCACGGCACGCATATCACGACAGGTCAGCAGATGTGGTCGTCTTTTCCACACCTTAGGCCAATGGCGACGATCACGCATGACACTCTGGGATGGTATGGGATGGATGCCTTTGGTGGCTCTGTCCATGACGTGATCGGGACGCGCTGTGACCCTTACACCCATAACCTGCTGAATGGGGGACAGTATCATCATTGCTGCCATTCCAATCTGACCCGGGCCCTGGCGGAACATATGGGGGCCACCCCCGCAGAGGCAGAGCCGCATGTGCATGACGTGTTGAACGTCTTTATGTGCACCGGATTTACCCGCGACACCGGGCAATATTTCATGAAGGCCAGCCCGGTGCGCCCGGGCGATTTTCTGGAATTTTTTGCCGAGATTGACTTGCTTGGCGGGCTCAGCGCTTGTCCCGGCGGGGATTGTTCGGCCGAGCATTCATCAGATGTAGCGCAGTGTCATCCGCTGTTGGTTGAAGTGTTTGCGCCGCAGGTTGATGTTTTGGCAGACCGTGGGGCCAACCAGCAGAATGGATACGATGGCAGCCACGGGATCTAAAGGGCTGCCAAAGCGTTTTCGGAAATCTCCAGCGCACGTAGCGCTGCCTGAAATCAATATCTCAAGGCGTTACGTGATCGGTTATCTTGCAGACGAACCGAGGAACGCCCTATTGGTCCTGAGGAAAGGCTGCCTCAAGCGCGATCTCAACCATATCGCCAAAGCTGCGTTCACGGTCCTGGGATGGCAATGCCTCGCCTGTTTGCAGGTGGTCCGATACGGTCAGAACCGCCAAGGCCCTGCGTCCATGGCGCGCGGCCAGTGTATAAAGCTCTGCGGCCTCCATCTCTACGCCTAGGATGCCATGCCGGACCATCTGTTCGTCCAGATCAGGGCGTTCGGCATAAAATACATCTGACGAATAGATACCGCCGACATGGGTGGTACAGCCTTTCTTTTCCGCCGCCGCAACTGCGGCCCGCAACAGGCCCCAATCCGCCACCGGGGCATAATTCAATTCCTTGAAAATGCCCGAAGAGGGGGAGGTGATCGTGCTGGCCGTCATGGCAATGATCACATCCCGAATACCCACCTGCGGTTGCATGCCACCGCAGGACCCGATGCGTATCAATGTCTGTGCGTTAAAGCTGCTGATCAATTCATTGGCGTAGATGGACAAAGAGGGCATGCCCATGCCCGACCCCTGAATGGTGACCCGGTTGCCTTTCCACATGCCGGTAAAGCCCAACATGCCGCGCACCTCATTGACCAGTTCGGCCCCATCCAGAAATGTCTCGGCCGCCCATTTGGCCCGGTAAGGATCACCTGGCATCAAAACTGTCTGCGCGATTTGGCCGGGTTCTGCCCCAATATGAACGGTCATGTAAAACTCCTGCTATCGCCCCTGCGCAGACTGCCTGTCTGACACTATCGGGGCAATAGTCAAAATAAATTTCCCCTCAGGGTGAGGCCATGAGGGGAATTCCACACCTCTGAATTGCAGCGATCGACAGTGCTGCAATTCGGATGGAGAATCAGTAGAGTGAATATACTTTTACGGAAACAGAAATTACCGGCACCGAAAAACAATTCCAGATTGTTTTCCTAGTGAATAGCCATATCAATTGGCGTCAGACCTTTTGCAATTCCGGCACGATACCAATTTGGCTGACGGCCCTTTCCAGTCCAAGTCTGGGTCGGATCCTCTGGATTGGCGTATTTGGGCTTTGAAAGCGATTTCGGCGCTTTTACTTTGGTTTTTGCCGCTTTTTCAGGGTCTTTTGCATCGCCAGTCAATTCACGCAATGAAAATCCGAATTGCGCTGCAACTCTTTCGGCCGCTTTCTTGGCCTCTCGGCGTTCCCGCGCCTTGATGCCCTCAAGCGCTTTCTTCACATCTTTGAGTTGCTTTTCCAGTTGCTTGCGTGACATGGATTTCAGATCAGCGTTCATTTTGGCGTACTCCCTTTTACGTGCTAGTAAATCAATTACTCCACTAGCCGCCAAGGGTAAACTTTGATCTATGTCAATCTATTCGGCAGCAACGGCTGTTGGGTCAGCCAAAGTTACAATGTCCTGCATGATCATGTTCAATTCAAAGTCTTTTGGCGTATAGACCCGCGCAACGCCCATTGCCTTTAGGCGGGCGGCGTCATCGTCTGGAATAATGCCGCCTACAATGACAGGGATATGACCAAGGCCTGCGTCACGCATTTGCGCCATCAAATCTTCGACGAGCGGAATATGAGACCCCGAAAGAATGGAAAGGCCAACAACATGGGCCTCATCCTTGCGCGCGGCGGCGACGATCTCTGAGGGGGTCAGTCGAATACCCTCATAGGCGATATCCATGCCGCAATCGCGCGCGCGTACCGCAATCTGCTCTGCCCCGTTTGAATGGCCATCAAGGCCGGGTTTGCCCACAAGGAATTTCAAACGGCGGCCCAATTTGTCGCTGACCACGTTAACGGCGTCGCGCAGATCATCCAGACCTTCGGTCTTGTTGGATTGGCCTTTGGCCACGCCTGTCGGTCCGCGGTATTCGCCATGCACCGCACGCATCTGCGCGGCCCATTCGCCCGTGGTGACCCCGGCCTTGGCCGCAGCAACAGAGGCTGGCATCACATTGCGCCCTTCGGCGGCAGCGGCGCGGAGATCGGCCAATGCAGCCTTGACCTCTGCCTCATTACGTTCGGCGCGCCATGCATTCAGTCGCCCGATCTGTTCGGCCTCAACCGCGGGATCGACAACCATGATGCCGCCATCACCGGTCATCAGCGGCGATGGTTCACCCTGCTGCCATTTATTGACGCCGACAACCACGGTTTCACCGGCCTCAATACGGCCCAACCGGTCGGAATTGCTCTCGACCAGGCGGCCTTTCATATAGTCGATGGCAGATATCGCGCCGCCCATATTATCAAGCAGCGCCAGTTCCGCCCGCGCGCCCGCTTTCAATTCCTCGACCTTGGCATCGACGGCAGGGTTGCCTTCGAACAGATCGTCAAATTCCAGCAGGTCGGTTTCATAGGCCAGGATCTGTTGCATCCGCATGGACCATTGCTGGTCCCAGGGGCGCGGCAAACCCAAGGCTTCGTTCCAGGCAGGAAGTTGGACCGCACGGGCCCGTGCTTTCTTGGACAGGGTAACCGCCAGCATTTCAATCAGGATGCGGTAGACGTTGTTTTCGGGTTGCTGTTCCGTCAGGCCAAGCGAGTTGACCTGCACACCATACCGAAACCTGCGGTATTTAGGGTCGGTGACGCCATACCGTTCGGCACAGATTTCATCCCACAGATCCACAAAGGCGCGCATTTTGCACATTTCAGTGACGAACCTGATACCGGCATTCACGAAGAATGAAATTCGTCCGACCAAGGCTGGAAAATCCTTTTCATCAACCCGTGGGCGCAATTGGTCCAATACGGCCGTTGCGGTTGCCAAGGCAAAGGCAAGCTCTTGTTCTGGCGTGGCCCCTGCTTCTTGCAGATGGTAGGAACAGACATTCATCGGGTTCCATTTGGGCACATGCGTATAGCAATATTCGGCCACATCCGCGATCATCTTGAGCGACGGGGCAGGTGGGCAGATATAGGTGCCTCGGCTCAGGTATTCCTTGATCAGATCGTTCTGAACCGTGCCTTGTAGGGCCGTGACATCGGCCCCCTGTTCCTCGGCGACAGCAATATAAAGCGCCAGCAGCCAGGGGGCCGTGGCATTGATTGTCATAGAGGTGTTCATTTGATCCAGCGGGATGTCCTTGAACAGCATCCGCATGTCGCCCAGATGGCTGACAGGCACCCCCACTTTGCCGACTTCGCCGCGCGACAGGATATGATCACTGTCATAGCCCGTCTGCGTCGGTAGATCGAATGCCACGGAAAGCCCGGTCTGGCCCTTGGCAAGATTGGAACGATAGAGCGCGTTTGACGCCGCGGCTGTAGAATGTCCTGCATAGGTGCGGATCAGCCAGGGGCGGTCTTTTTTAGGCTCTGTCATGAAGGTCTCCGTGAATCGGGTTTGAAATATTATTCCGTTTAGTCGTGTTTAGGCGACACTTTGT
>Ga0213868_10005054_pt1 | contig 11917 bp, 9 predicted proteins | sample PICome_9_FD_160087 | JGI IMG/M metagenome (GOLD analysis project Ga0213868, IMG submission 160087) | Coastal seawater microbial communities near Pivers Island, North Carolina, United States - PICO127 | ecosystem: Environmental > Aquatic > Marine > Coastal | place: USA: North Carolina | collected...
GGTTTGCCTCTATTACTATATATATTTAACAAAGGGAATGGAGAATCTTTTTTATGAAAAAATGGATTTTCAGAGTCAAAAAGTCTTCAAAAATTTTGTCGTCAGACTCTTTCGACAACGACAACGAAAGAAGAAGAAGAAGAAGAAGAAGAAGAATGGATTTCCTCCCGCACGCGTTGCAACAAAAAGTCCGGAAAGGCGTCTACGCTTTAAAAGGCCTCTCGGAGTGCGAACAACTCGTCTTAGAGAGCACGGATAAAGAGAAGTGGGGTCCACACGGCGAACAATTGAAATCTCTCGCCGAGAAAACCGTCGCCGAGGAGGAAGGAGTGAGAGGGAGAGGAGGCAACAACAACAACAACAACAACGAAGAGTCGGACACGAGAATCATTCTGAGAGTTTTATTCGAAAACAGATTGAAGAAGAGAGACCTGGAGTGGCGCTTGTGCTATAAAGCGTTGACCGTGATTGACTATTTAATCGCCAACGGAAGCGAAACGATTGTGAGAGAGATTCAGAGAAGAATAGGGAGAGACTTGCAACCGTTGAAGACGTTTGAACATCGAGATCCAGAGAAAGGGAGAGACGAAGGGATTAACATCAGACAGAAAGTGACGAATATGATCGCTTTGTTGGAAGACCCGGAACGAGTGAGAGAAGTTAGAGAGAAGGCGAGGATGAACAGAGGGAAGTATAGTGGAATGAGCAACGCGGATTTGAAGGCGTCGAGTCGCAACAGGAACTCTGCGAACGATACTTATAATAATAGAGCGACTTATAATAATAACGATAGCGCCACTAGAGTGGCGACACCGACGACGACATCAGCAATAGCATCACCATCAGCAACAACACCAGCACCGAAATCAAAAAACGACGGTGCTCATTCTGGAACGAGCGCTATGAGCAATGTGCTCAACGCTTTCGAGGACGACAAGGACGACGACGAGGACGACGACGATGGGGATAATGATGAGTTCATGACTGGAGGCGGGAACCAACGAAGCAAAGGACCCCCAACTTTCGTTCCTAAAGTTGTCATCCGAGACACTCCTATTCAACGTCCTCCGAATTCGGCTGGATTTAGTGCAACGCTGAAGCCGCCTCCGCGAGGAGGCAACGCCTTCGTGAACGCCAACAATACGAACTTGTTCTTTGAAAGTCGACCGGCGGGTAATACCCAGAAGCCCACGACGGCTTCTCCGACAATCTCTCTCGACGAACTCTTGGGGGGAGGAAGTGGAGGAGGAGGAGGAGGAGGAGCAACCAACACCAATCAGTCCTCGTCTACGGGAACTCCATACCAAAGCGCCGAAGATTTGTTTGGTTTCGAAGCAAACGTATCGAAACCTACGCCGCAACAACCAACAACGCGCGCACCACTAACTCCGGCACCAGCTGCCGCGATCGACGATCTGTTCTTTGGAATGGAGACGACGCCTACGGCACCGATAGCACAACCGGCTGTGATGCCGAAGCAGCAACACGTGGATCCGTTTTCCGATTTCGCGGCGTCGACGCCTTCGAAAATCAACTTTTCTAGTAACAACAATAGCAACAACAGAAACAAGAAACTTGACCCGCTCGATGCGTTAGATTTCGGTAGCTTAGGATTAAAGTAAACTCATCGCATCGATTTTTGTAAATAATAATAATAACACTATGATTCGCGAAAGTGGAATTATACATGGAGTTTTTGGTACCTACTGGTAGTTCTATACGCGCTAAAATCTATTATACTACACAAAACTAGTCCTAAGAAGAGTATACCGAACGAAGAAAGAAAGAGTTCCTCCTACCAGCTTCCTCTCACGTTGTCTCCGCTCGAGCGAATGTCGTCGTAATCCACCTCTCTCTCCTCGTTCTCGTTCGTCACCACGGGTGGTTTGTCGTGCATCATATCTCTCGCGAAACTCCCGAAATCTCCCAGTTTCGGTGCCACGTTCTTTCGGTAAAAGTTGAACACGTTTGAAGAGAATTTGAGTCGCTTTTGTTGTTGTTGTTGTTGCGTCGTTTTTGCTTTTGTCGCTGTTTCTTCTCCGTTATTAAATTCGTTCCGTAACAGCGCTCGCTCTTTCGTGCTTCTTTTGTTTTCTTCTCCCAAAGACGCCAACGAGGAGGAGGACGCTCCAAAATCATCGTTTCCATCATCATCACCGGCGGCAAAAATTGGAGACGACGAAGACGCGATTCCAAAACACGCGAGCAGCATTAGAAGCAGTAACGCGAGAAAGAGAAAGGAACTTTTCTTCTTCGATGCTGCTTCTTCGTTATCGCTCTTTCTCGTCGTCGTTGTCGCTAAGAGTGGCGTCGAATCGTAATCATCCTTGTTGTTGTTGTTGTAAAGCAGCGGCATCATTTTTTGAAGAATTTTGAGGCGCGTGTGACTGTGTTTTTTGTGTAAATTGAGTAAAGTGTTGAAGCAGAAAAGAAAACACAACAAGAACGTGAAGAGGAATTTTTGAACACGCACGTTCTATTTACACATAATACACGACTAATGACATTCTCAATCGACGTATCTCTTCAACATTCTCAAGGCCTCGCTGTATTCACACGCGCCTTTACGTTCTTCTCCGCCTTGCGCGATTAACAAATCTTGAGCTAACTGTTTCGTGGCGACGTTTCTTCCCGCGCCGGTTCTCGACGCGGTAGCCGCGCCGACTGCGGTGGCTAAAGCCAAAGTCGCTTTCGCAGAAAGTTGTTTGGCTTCCTTTGTCGTCGTCATCGTCGTGCTATTACTATTACTACTGCTTCTGCTGCCGTTATTATCACTGCCACTACCGTTACTACTATCTTTCCCACTATCGCTCTTGGTCGACATCAATTTTTTGTATTCGAGAAATCCCATGACGATGGCACTCGCCGCAGAGTCGCCGCACCCGACCGTATCGCCGACGTCAATCGTGGGAGAGCCTACTTTAGTGCTATCGATATCCATATCGTTCTTTGAAAACAAAATCGCTCCATCCGGGCCGAGTTTTACGACGATCCATTCTAAATTGCCCGATCCTTCAAATTGAGGATGGTTGAACAAGCTATACGCCAACGTGCGAGGATTTTGTAACAACTCCTCGTTCGGATTTGGGTGTTCGACTAAAGCCGCTAACTCTTCTGCGGTCGCTAAAACGACATCCGTTCGCTTTATGAGTGAAATCAAAGCTTTCTTGCGCAACTCGGTTTCGTGAAAGGTGAACGCGCGTGGACCGGGGTCGAAAAACACCGTGCCGTCGTGTTTGTGAATAATATCCGCCGCGTCGACGACATCGTTCGGTGCGAGCTCATCGAACGCAAATCCGTTTACAAACATAGCTTTTGATTTCCTCAACGCCGCTTTCACATCCGCGCCGAGCTTGTATTTTTCCGCCAGTAACGGCCACGGGCCGAGATCGTAGGAAGAACAAAACGCGTGCGAACCAGATCCATCCACCAACACGAAACAAACCAACGTTCGACTTTCCGAAGTACTGGGAGCAGAGGAGGATGTGGAAGAATTTTGCTTTTCCTCGTAACTGCGAAACCCGACGCGTTCTTCGCGCAAGACGTCTTTCATAAACGTCCCGTAGAAATCATTTCCAATCTGCCCTAACGAGACTGCTTTCAGCCCGAGCCTCCTCGCGGCGATTAAGAAGTTCGTGTTGCCACCAACCTCCAACTCCTCGCATCCCATCGCTTTCATTTTCTCCGTTCTCGTTAACAAATCGTTCAGAGTTTCCATCGTTTTCAACTCGTTCTTGTCTTCAGGGAGAGACTCCACGGAATGAAACACATCCACGCACATATTTCCGAGCGTGACTACATCGATATCTTTAGACTCGTCTTCTTCGACTTTATTCGCAGACACAGAAGAGAAAGAAGTTACTGCTTTTCGCGCACCGCATCCTCTTCCGTATTTACCTCTACTTTTCCTTCTCGTCGTCGTCTGAATCGTCGTCGCACCGTGATGAAACCGACGACGTTTCGACGAATGTAAAATGTCGTTTCGTGGGTGGTGGTGGATTACTCGTTGTTGTTTTTGTTGCATCATCATCATCATCGGTCGTCAAGAAGACCACCACGTGTGCGGAATAAAACCTTAACTCAGAGCGCGCCCAAAAACTCTCTCCTTCTCTCTGTCTTTGCAATTTGCTAAAGTGTTTGTCTTCTTAAACTCAGCAAAAGTTTTTAATAGTTGTAGAGAGTAGTATTCGCAGAGTTGTTTATGTTATTGTTTTGAATTTTGAAGGGAAGCGATTTTAAAGTGCGGGGAAAGATGAAAAAAAAAATTTCATTCATCACGAAGCCTCTTTCAACTGCCTTTTTCAAGCGTCTGACGTTGACAACAAACAAACGTGTCGTCTGTCTTCTTTTTTATCCACAAATAAAACTAATCTGTGGCGCACGAAATACTACAAAACTCGCTCAAGAACACTTTGACGACAACGCGCGTCGTCTCGAAAGATAGAAAGTATCATCATCATGTCGCAAATGTCCGCGAGTTTACTTTTTTCTTCTTCTTCTTCTTTATTTATATCTTCATCATCTTCGAGTTTGAGAAGATGCAAAAGTCGATCTTCGTCGTCGTCACCGACAAAAACTCATCGTGATACTAAGAGTAATACTAAGAAGAAGAACAATAATAACGCACGAGCGATGTCTTCCTCCTCTTCTTCTTCGTCCTCGACGGAACCAGATTGGAAAGTCAAACAGAGAGAACAAGACGCGTTAATCGGTAAAGAAGAAACCGCGGTGAAAACCAGAGTGGTTGAGATGTTGAAACCGATATTAGAAGGCGCAGATAAAGTGACTTCTCAAGGCGACGACGCCGCGCAGCTGCAGTTGCAAGGGGAGTTGTCGGAGAAAATTAGACAGGCGACAAAAATGTTGGAAGAAGGTCTCGTCGAGAGGGATTCGCAAGTGAGATTGCTCTTGTTAGCGGCGTTTTGCTCGGAACATTTACTGCTATTAGGCCCACCGGGGACGGCAAAATCTGAGATTGGTCGAAGGCTCTCGGCGTTTACGCAAGGACAATACTTCGAGAGATTGTTGACGAGATTTTCCGTTCCTGAAGAGTTGTTTGGCCCATTGAGTATGGTTGGATTAGAGAAAGATATGTACGTGAGAAAAATTGACGGGTATTTACCGACCGCACGAGTCGCGTTCGTGGATGAGATTTTCAAAGCGAACTCGGCGATTTTGAACTCTTTGTTGACCATCTTGAACGAGCGCTTGTTCGATAACGGTAACGAGCGCATTGAGGTACCTTTGTTGTGCTTAGTCGGCGCGTCGAACGAGTTACCAGAAAGCGAGGAGTTAGACGCGTTGTATGATCGTTTCTTGCTGAGATCTTCGGTAGAACAAGTATCTTCGACGGCGTTGAGAGATTTGTTGAAACTCTCCGAGGCGTCTGAGACGAAAGCGAGAGCTGATATCAACGACGAGCAAAAATTTTCGTTGAAACCGAGCGATTTTCAAGGTGTAAAAGAAAAAGCGTGCGAATCAACTACGGTGCCAGATTCTGTGATTAATTTGATGACAGATTTGCGCTCACATTTACAGGACAAGTGCGAACCACCCATTTACGTTTCCGATCGTCGTTTATTGAAAGCGGTGACTTTATTGCGAGTGGCGGCGTATACGGACGGTCGTTCCGTGGTTTCCGATTTCGACACTTTACTCTTAGCGCATGTTTTGTGGCAACGCCCGGGTGAGTCTGCCATGGTACAAGATTGGATTTTAGAACGTTTAGCGAAAGAGAGAGGTGTAAAGCAAGTTCAATATCTCCTCGCCGCTTTGTTCGGGCGAGCGTGTCGATCGGACGAAAACGACCAGGAAGAAGCCGCGCAGCTCTTAAAAGAAGCGCAAGGTTTGAAGGAAATCTTGACTTCTCAGTTAAACGATTTAGCTGGTGCCACTGCGGGTGGCGTCCCGCAACTGAAAAGACACGTCTGGTTATCTCCCGCCGAGTCTGAACGCGCCGCGCAATCCTTATCTCCCATGTTCAACAAAGCGAGAAAAGGTTTAGAGAAGTTATTAGAGGAATGCTTGACGTTAGAAGTCGCGCTGGAACGGAAAACGGAACCGCACGTCATGGCGTTGTTGTTGCCGGAATATTGGGCCGATTTTATTCGATCCGGGCCGATCGAAGACGTCAAGCCGCTCGGATTAAAGTAAAAATATTTAATAACCATTTTTGTCAACCGCTTTGTTTTGTTTTTTGTATTCCCTCCTCACAAAATATTTTTACTCCCTCCTTCCGCGTGCACAAAGAGCAAAAGCGCAGAAGCCTAAGCGTTCTCGTCGTCATCATCTATTTGATAATGGTCTTCGTGAGAAGCGCTTCCTCGTCGTCATCGTCCCTCCTCTCGTTCCTTCTGAAGAGCACGACGACGACGACGAGTAGAATAAAACGAGGAAGCGAAACAACGAGAAAAACGATACAAAAATATTACTCGTCGTCGACGACTTTCGATCGCTCGGGCGAAACCATCTCTCGAGACATGCGCAGAAAAGATTTAGCGGAAGAGACGAGGTATTTCGCGCACGAGGATTACGAGTTGTTGCGTAAACTCGCAAGAAAAGCGAAACGCTCGGCGGACGAGGTCAATCCTGAACACGGGCAAAAGTTGAGAGAAACCGAGAGAAGAGAGCTCGCCAAACTTGTTCCTTCGCTTCGCGATGGCGACTTGACGAAAATTCTCAATTGGTTGCATAAAGATGGAACAGGAACGCGAGCGTAAATTTGTGCGTTTCGTGTGTTTTTGATATATAATCTGTTTTACCAGTGGTACATTATAGATTAACTATACCTAAAGCATCATCCGAAGAAGGACCAAACGTAGCCGACGACTTTCATGCCGGTCCACGCCAAGAAAATGCCTCCCACGCCGTAAAAGAATATCGTCGCATCTTGACGCATTTCACGTAGCTCTTGCTCCAGAAGCATTAACCTCTGGTCGATTTCTAACGCCGATTTCGCATCCCCCGCGAGTAACTCCTCTGCTTTCTTCAACATCTCCTGCGCTTGCTGGAGGGTGAAATCGGGTTTGTTTTTGTACGCAAAAAACTTCTCCGTTACTTTATCTTTCAACGCGTAGAGTTCGTCCAAGTTCTCGTCGTTATTCATCTTATTATCTATAATACCTGCCTCTTTCCTTTCGCCTTCTGAATCGTCCACATCGTTCGCGAACGCTTTATTTCGCGTCTTAAATGGAGAGCCGAATCCTCCTCCTTTTGCTCCTTGGCTCCGCGACGATGTCGTCGTCTTCCGTCTTTGCCTGTCCGAATCAAAACTAGTCTCACTTCTATCATCGTCGTCCTCGTCACTATCATCGTCGTCCTCGTCGTCGTGTCGAGCAGGGTCGTATTCTTCGCCTTCTAAAATCGAATCGATTTGTGAAATGCTTTCTTTACGCATAATCTTCACGTGTTTACCTAATTTTTTACCTCTCTGAGATAACTCGTCCCCTTCATCTCCACTTTCGGCGAACAGATTCGACATCGAACCAGACGGCGATGGCATACCGAACGCATCTGACGCGTCGCTCGGTGAGAACATCGCTTCCATCTGATCTACTGAAGATTGTCTCGATAAATTTTGAAACGACACCGCGCTTCGTCCTTTGTTGTCCCCTCTCGTCGCGAACGCGGGTTCTGATCCGGGAGCTGAAGAAGAAGATAAAGATGAAGGCGCAATCGTCGTTGCCGTAGTGTTGAAGGTCACTGTTTTGTTGTTGTTTTCGTTGTTGTTATTCGTTTTTTCTCGGTTGGGCTCGTTCTCTTTACTACCGTTTGCTTTCTTTGTCGTCGTCGTCGAACCAACCTTCTTGTTGGCAAAATACTGATTCTTTCGCCCCGCGCTCGGCGATGGCGTCCCGCCGCTCTCTGAAAAATAGTCGTCGTCTTGCAGTTCAATCTTCTTCTGATGCATTTTCACTTTCGGTGGTGGCGACGTGATGCTGTTCTTTCTCTTGCTCTTCGGCTGCTGCCACTCCTCTTCCGTAGTATTATTAGTCGCGGAATCAAAATCCAAGTTTCTGTTACTCTTCCCCTTCCCATTGTTGTTGTTGTTATTGTTCGTCGTAGCGTTATTATTCTCTGCATCATTTCTGGAGACGAACTTCTCCGCCTCTCGTATGACTTTCGTCATCGGCGATAAAGCGACTGGGGAGGCTTGTTGTTGCCCTGTGTCTTCCCCTAACGACTTTGTATTCATTTTGCTCGTGTCCAAATACAGATGATTTCTCTTTGACACTACCGTCGTCCACTCCGACTCCGAGCTCCTCGTGTTCTTCTCGCTGTTCTCGCTAATAGTGTCTTTTTCGTTAGGAGACGACCCTTTGTTGTTCTTATTCTTCTTCGTATTCTTCTCGGGTGAATTCAACAAGAACTCACTTGCTTGCTCTAAAAGCTCGTTGGAATTGTCCGTGTTGTTGTCTTCGGACACGGAAAGTGGTCGCGCTCCTTTTCCGACCCCTCCGCGTCTTCCTCCTCCTCCTCCGCTCATTTTCTTCTTACGATTGTTATTATGATTGTTATTAGTAGTAGTAGTATTACGTGGTGGTGGTACCTGGTCGTGTGTGTAACGAGTAACTCTTTAATCTGATGAAATGTTTAATTGTGTTATTAGAGCCGCTTTTTGCCCTTTTTTTCTTCTTTACAATTCTTCATTTTTTTTTAAACGAGAGAGTGTGATGAGATGACGAGAGGTTGAGATTTTGACGATCCCAAAAGCGACGATAATAGTATTTCTCGTCGTGTTCTTCGGACGACGACGATGATGATGATGATGATGGTCTGCTCTCTCTCGTTGTTTTAGTTGTTCAAAAAAAAGAGTGTTCATCAAACACAAATGTCATCATCAATCGTAACGGCGAGAGTCAAAGAAGAATGAATAAAAAAATAAAAATCAACTTTGTTCGAACGCAACTGCAATGCATCAGGAAACTCCTGAGAGTGGAAGAAGCGTTGTTTCGACACTCGCGAGAAGACTGGGTGATTATAAACGACGGCGTGGAGAAAGAGACGATCGTTTTAGGGATATCCGGGAAACCCGAGGAACTCGTGCACGAGTTGAAAGCCAAACAGTTGCGAGTGCCTTTGGTGAAACGGTTCACGGGAGGCGGCACCGTCGTCGTGGATAAAAACACGCAGTTTGTCAGTTTTATATTCAACGAAGGCACCGTTGAAGGATTAGAGTTGTTTCCAAGGAAAATCATGGAATGGTCGGGAACCTTTTACGGGAAAGCGGTTGAAGGAATGTTTTCTTCACCACCGGGCGCCAAAACCTCCGCTCCGCTACGCCGCGACAAAGATGATTTTAGTTTGCGAGAGAACGATTACGTGTTCGGCGAGAAGAAGTTTGGGGGGAACGCGCAATCCATAAGTAAAAGTAGATTCATACACCACACGTCATTTCTGTACGATTACGATAAAGCCCTGATGGATTTGTTAAAGTCGCCGAGGAAACAGCCGGAATATAGGGAGAACAGAACGCACGACGATTTCGTCGCGACGTTGAAAAGCAAGTATACAGAAATAGGCAAAGAAGAAGAAAGTGAAGATAAAAGAAGAGAATTACTATTAGGAGCGGTGTACGAGAGTTTACGAGAACACCGCGACTTTGAAGTCAGATCTGTTTCGTTCGATGCCGCGGAGAATGTATTGTTGGATTACAACGAAAACGTAAAGCCGTCTACGGTAAAATTGTGGTGCGATAAAGAACGAAAATGGAACGTCTGCGACGATTAGACGATTATTAGAAAAGTAGAAGGTAGACGCATGCGCTATATAGTTGTACCTACTAGGTAGTCAGTAATAAAAATACATATTTATTCATCACACGGATCCAAAAGCAACCATGAACAGCAACACTAATATAATCGTCAACGCGAACACGGTGCACAACTGCGCTCGAACGCCGGCTTTCTTAAAAACGTGAATCATCATCTGATTCGCGGCTTGCATTCTCGCTCTCACCCCTTCCGTTTCTTCCTCTAAATCTTCTAACATCCTCCCTTGCTGCTCTAACTCTTCGCCTATAGTTTTCCCGACGTTCCCGATCGTTCGTATGTGGTGGGATAAATCCTCCAACTGCTCGTCTTGATTGGCGAACAGCTGGTCTTGCGTCGCGCGTTCATCCGAGAGCATGTAATCGTCTATCGTGTTTCGGTTTTGATCTAGAACAGATTTCACTCTGTTTTGTTCGCTATTAAGGGAGTTGCTACTGTTCATCATCATGTTTTCCACTCGTCCTTTTAAAACGTTCAACCTCTCTCTCGTTTGCGAAGTCCACGCTTTCCTTCGTTCCAACTCCTCTCTCGAAACTCGAAATCTATTCGGATCTCTCTCCGCCGCTTCTGTCGCTCGATCGAGTTCGTTCAACTGCCACAACAACGAATCAATTTCAGAGGAGATGTTTATGCACGTTTCCTTCTTTTGTGTGAGTGTTTGTAAGTTATGTATTCGAGAGAAGGAACTCTCGCACGTGGAAACGGAATCGGAGATTTCCTCTCGAACTAAATAGAACGGGTCGTTGACATCTCCTCCTCCTCCTTGTCCACCTTCGGTGAACGAAGTCGACGACGCCATCGGAGTTCTCCTCTCCTCTTTGAAAACTGTGTGATTTAAGCGTTTTTAGATGATGATGATTTAATACTCTCTCTCTATGAGCATAAAGTCGGGGTATAAAGTGTGAGGACAAAAGTAGTGGTTTCAAATATGTGTTTTTGGTGCCTTTCATCAGCCTTTGTTTGAACGTGTTGTGTTCGAGAACGCAATACATAAGATTTAAAGGTGGTACGTTCGCAAAATGTTCGAAAAATCATCGAGCTATTCACATATATATATATACTAGTAGTTACAAACGTGGTATATTATCATTAATCTATCCTCTCTCGTCATTTCCTCTTCGCTGTTGCGCTTCGTCTTTTTCTTTCGAACACGTGCCCTTCTCGGCTCGTCGCCAGCGAATAGAACAACAGTAAAGGCACAAAAAAGTACGGAAAGTAAATCAAGAACAAGGTTAAACTCCCTCTGCGATAGATTTCCGTTAATATTGGAACCATGGTTGTCATCACGTGACTGGAATATCCAACTCCCATCCATCGAATATTCGTCTCCTCTTTACGTAAAAGCTTTCTCAACAAGACGTAAAACATCGGCAGTTGCACCAAGACTTCGCAAACGATAAAACTTTTCAACCACATCGGTTGTTCGAGCATGAGGAAGTCATCGTTTTGTTTGACGTGGAACTTCAGCAACTGTCGAGCGAAAGACGGGACGTATTTCTCGGGAACGATCGCTTGAGAGTCGATCAAAATCGTCGCCGGCACGTGCGTCGCGAAGTACGCGATGTACACTTTGCGCATGAAGTCGTTCATCATCGTCCTTTTTTTCTATTATTCAACTCTATCTTCTCCTTACATACATAAAAGAGAGCCGCTTTCAACAAAATCGCGCTCTTCTGCTCCTCCTCCTGCTGATGTCTTTCTCTTTCTTCTTTTTCTCCTTCAAACTCTTCTCGTCGTCGCTAAATCGTCGTTAAAGTCGTCGTCGTAAAAGTCAGGAGGCTTTTTGTTAAGTGTTGTGGGGTTCGTTCTTCTCTTTTCTGTCAAAAATCACCCCCCAAAAAATTTTCACATCTTCCCTTACCAAGAAGAATGAAGCGTGATGAGTCACCACTCTTGGCGTGCCGAACGAAAAGCCATAAATTCAAAAGACACAACTTGGCCCAAAATTCGTGGTGGAGAAGAAGAACCAAAAAAAGAAAAAAATTTCGTTCCTTCTTCTTCAAACAACAACACTTTATCATCGCGCGCGCTTTTTTTCTCTCTCCCTCTCTCTCTCTCTTGCGTCGCCGTCGTCGTTTGAAGAAGAAGAGAGAAGAGAGAAGAGGGGAGGAAAGAAGGAGTATAATGGAGGTGAACGATTTAATCGC
>Ga0213868_10005055_pt1 | contig 11917 bp, 7 predicted proteins | sample PICome_9_FD_160087 | JGI IMG/M metagenome (GOLD analysis project Ga0213868, IMG submission 160087) | Coastal seawater microbial communities near Pivers Island, North Carolina, United States - PICO127 | ecosystem: Environmental > Aquatic > Marine > Coastal | place: USA: North Carolina | collected...
CATGGCCAGACATTAAAAAAAAACACACACTATTTCATCTTCATTGCTCATTTCTAGAGAGGGTCAAGACTTTGGTTATCCATTAAGGATATAGTTCTTCTTCAGTGTTTTTTTTTATATATTTCAATGCAACACTAAAAAAAGAGGTTGAACGTTGATTACTATTATCACTATTATTACCATATCATGTTATAGTTCTTCATTTATGTATCACGTCCCTTTCAATACTTAGATTCAATGAGTACTAGTACAATTGTTTCAGATATTTCAATATAAGTAGTGTTTATAACATGTGTGTTTTCATCCTATTTTGGAAAGAAGGAAGGAAGGAAGGAAGGAAGGAATGCGACAACCTCCAAACAGATGAGTATAAAGTAATCTAATTTTATAACGTCGGGGTAGGATAGAATAATTTTTGGTTCCTCCGCCGTCTATCGACGTAACGTATATTTTGGACAGCTGGAGAACAGTCATAAAATACCTTTACACGAAGAATCAAGCTCACTACGCTACCTCTGCAATCACCACTGTAGATAATTTCGTAAACAGAATTTTATCGTTTCAATCATGAACGTCAGTAACGGCTCGAAGAAAAAGGGACGCAATTCCAGCGGCCGTTTCAGACCCAAGCCCTTCGCAGTTGCCTTTGTACTGACCTTCTTCCTTTGCCTTTTCCAAACTACCGATGCAAAAAAACTCGCCAAGGTTAAGGCTGGTCTTAAATATAAAGAGGGGCAAGAAGTTGGCATTATTGTAAATTCCGTGGGGTAAGTTGGCATTGTTGTGAATTCGATGAACGATTGTAGTACTATCCTTATTCATTTTTCGCAATTGTTTCTATGTCATTTTTCTACGTTCTTAGACCCTTCAACAACCCCATTGAAAAATACCGCTTCTATTCACTTCCATTCTGTGATACACACGACACACATGGTGTAAAAGGAGGAGAAAAGCACAAGCAGCGTCTTCGTGAAGCTATGGCTGGTGACCGGCGCGAATCATCTCCTTACGTTGTCCATTATGGGCAAAACGTTTCTAATTCTGTTGTTTGTGGTAAGACTCTTACCAAGGATGATGTGAAAGCTTTCAAAGAAGCCATCGAACATTACTACTTCTTCGAAATGTACGTTGAAGATATTCCTATGGCTGGATTTATCGGAGATGTACAGAACGAAGATACAATCGGAAGAGATTTAGGACGAGCGTTCAGTGGACCTAAGGCCACTTACAGTGGAACTTATACACTCTTTACACATTTAAACTTTCAATTTGGTATGAACAATGGTAAAATTGTCAGTGCGTCTGTTACCACAGATAATACGAAGACTGTAGATATTACCAATGACGAAAGTAAGGACGTGCAGTTTTCTTATAGTGTTACTTGGGTTCAAGATGATACCAAGTGGAAGGTGAGTAAAACTTCCAAAACTTTTAACTTGACGCTGAATTCTATTTTCATTTTATGACATTGAGATCTCACATTTGTGTTATTATATCGTACAAACGTAGGACCGCATGAGAAACCTTCAAAACAATAGCCTTGTTCCAAAAACATTAGAAATTCACTGGTTGAGCATTGTCAACAGTAGTGTATTAGTCATTCTCTTGACATTCCTTTTGCTTATTATTTTCAATAGGATATTAAAGAATGATCTTTCCAATTATATGGACATTGAATTGAACGACGATGTCATGGAGGAAGAAGAGGTCAGTTTAGATTTGTCTTTTATCGTATACATGTATCTTTACATGAAGATTATGTCGCTCACATATTGTTTGTTTACATTTCCTTAGACTGGATGGAAATTGATTTCTGGAGATGTATTTCGCTTCCCACAGCATTCTCTTCTCTTTTGTGCATGTGTTGGCACAGGAACTCATCTTTTGACGACTAGCATGACTGTTCTCACTCTTGCACTAACGGGGTTTGTCTCTACCACTCGCCGTGGATCTATTTTGACGTGTTTTGTAATCGTCTATTGTCTTACTTCCATTATTGGGGGGTACATTTCTACTAAGCTGTACTTTCAGATGAATGGCAAAGCATGGGCTAGATGTGTCTTTCTTTCAGCGTTGCTGTTTCCGTTACCTGTTGCGATTGTATTTTCGTGGGCCAACTCTGTTGCTATGGCACATGGATCCATCAGTGCACTTCCGTTTACCACAATCGTAACCATTGGGTTTCTCTACGCATTTGTGAGTCTTCCTTTGACAATGATGGGTGGTTTATTTGCCAAACAGTACGCAAAGAAAGATATGGAGGCACCTGTTCGTACCACCAAGGTCGCTCGTGAAATTCCAACGGAACTTCCTTTTTATACAAATCGTTTCTTTAGAATGTTACTTGCTGGTAATCTACCATTTACTGCTATCTACGTTGAGCTCCATTATGTTTTCAAGTGCGTGTGGGGTCATCAGCTGTATACCATGTTTGGTGTATTATTTTGTGCCTTTGCTCTGGTTCTTATCGTAACCTCTTTCATAACCGTAGCGTTATTGTATTTTCAACTCTCGAGAGAAGATCATCGTTGGTGGTGGGCGACCTTTATCAATGCTGGAATGGGTGGAGTATATCTATATGCATATTCATTTTATTTCTACTTCTATGAAAGTGGAATGACTGGTTTTCTACAGGCATCATTTTATTTTGGATACATGGCAATTATTTCGTTTGCAATGTTTTTAATTTTGGGGAGTACAGGATTCAGATTGAGTTTGATGTTTGTAAAGTATATTTACAGTAGGGTCAAATGCGATTAAAATATCAGAATGATCTTATCAGATCCAAAGGCTTTTTCTGTTCATAAATGAACTAATAACTACAATAGCGATATACTTTCTCTTCTTCTGTTCTTGGTGCCGTGTAATTAGTTATCCGTGTTCGATCCCGAGTTTTTTAGAGCCAACCGTTTTTTCCGTATGGCAATTACTTAGTCACAAGATTGTTCCATCTTCCATCTGACTAAGATAGATTTTTGAATTTGAAACAGTAAAAAATACACAGTTCAACCCGTATTCTTAAACAATTACATTTCGTTTTCTAATTGTATCAAAATGGGATCAAGTCAATCCAAAGGTCCATCCAACGATACTAACTCGGACTCATCAATTGCAAATTCTCAATTAAACTCAGCATCTGAAGTACCGACGTCCGATCGAGACGCCATCAACACATCATCAAGCACGCTACCAAGTAATCATCCTATCATTGGAGGTACTTCCTCTGGGGGAGGATGTCCGATGAAGAAGAGTGGTGGTGGATATTTCGGTTGGGGAAGCTCCAAGCAAACAAGCCAGGTTAGGACCGAGTCCAATAATGCTATTGCGGAAGAAAAGGACAATGATTCAAAGCCAGCGTCGTTATGTCCAGTGAAAAAGAATGTACAATACAATGTGTATTCACAACCTATTGATCCGAACAATAACATGCCAGCAGTTGCAAATCAACTGCCCCATCCAAGTCAAAAACAAAAACTATCCACAGAACGAATCAAGTCGTCCATTCCCAAGGGAGGGACTGAAGGTGATAAATGGACTTATCCCTCTCCACAAATGTTTTACAACTCTCTCGCGCGAAAAAATAAGTTGGGAGATACCACAGAAAGTGAGATTGAGTCTGTTGTGGCATTGCACAACAATATGAATGAGAAGACATGGCAAAAAGTTGTTCAATGGGAATCGTTGCTAACATCTTCCAATCAGGATCAGCCCAAACTATTGAAATTTATGGGAAGGCCATCTGATCTAAGTCCCAAGGCTCGTTTGAAGTCATGGTTGGGCCATCCTTTACCATTCGATCGACACGATTGGGTCGTTATACGTCAAGACGGTACTGAAGTAAGGTATGTCATTGATTACTACTTTGATGAAAGTCGTGCCAAAGAATCTTCCGATTCAGGTCTACCTGCAATGGATAATATGGACGCAGTTCAGAGTATATTGGTGGATGTCCGGCCAGCTATAGATAGTGCGGAAACCATAGTTGGAAGATTCATGAAAATGCCCTACGCGAGACATGTAGAAAACAGTACCAAATTTGAAACTTTACCATTTTTACCTACAAAGGAATTAAAGAGTCAAGTTGGTGAGAGTCAACAGGTATGGGCAAATATTCAAAGAAGTGTCGCGGAAAGTAAAGGAAAAGGAGTTAATAAGCAGGAGCCAAAAAGTATGGTATTGAAGCAGAGTGATTTACCGGACGATCAAAGAGATCCTGAGTTTCCAGATTTGAATATTTCAGACAGTCAAGCTCAAGACATTGCTAAACAGTTTGGTCAGATGTTATCTGATTGTCAAAAATATCAAAAGATTGTAGATAAATGCAAAAGTGAAGAAGAGTGCACACATGCTTCTTTGGCTCTTACAATGTGTCTCGCCAAGATAATGTGCCCGGTCCAACAAGAGGCTGTGGAAGTCGCTTTAAATGCGGATCAGTTTGATCCCAACGATGAGAAAGCTGTTGCAGTGTACAATGCTACTTTTGAGAAAGCTTTGGAAAACATGACTTTATGTGTTACTGCAAAGAGTCACGAGGCGTCTGTTGCTAAACAAAAGTATCCTGAGAAATTTCAAGGCTTGACGAAATAACTTTGTCATTGTGTTTGTTTTTCAAAAAAAACTAAAACTAAAATATCTTTCGTATGAATGAGAATATATCTTGTTAGAGTAGTTACTGTGATGAAATCTAAGGTTATCAATGATCAAATCACTGGAAACAACCTTTCCATGAACATGCACATCACAAAAAGGCTTTACTAAGTAAGTAAGAGTTGTATCCTCAGCTCGACCTCTTGTTTCTGTAAAATATGAGCATTTCAGTTGTTATCTAAGTATCACAAAATAAGATAAAATTCGGCAGTAAATCATGAAGTTCACGGAATTCACGAAAACATCAACAATGGCCTGTCGGCAGTGGGCAGCAACCACATGATCTAAGTTCTTCTTATGGCTTCGGAATCATCAAGGATGGATCGTTTCATTACAACCACACAATATTTGACATCAAAAAAATATTCAGTTTCTTAGTTGCGATCGCAGAAGGGTTCTTGAGTCAGTTGCTGTGTGGATATTTTTAGCATAGACATAAAAAAGAATGACTGATCTAAATAAGAACAGAAACAACGCATCATGGTATGGATCTGTGAACGTGCATCATTCGAATGACTTGGTGTCAGATGATTTAAAAGACTTGGAGAGAATCGAGCAAAGTGATTATTATGTTGCATCCAAACACTCGCCTTCCTATTATCATTGGAGGACTGCCATCACAGTCGCTTTCTCTCTCGTGGTATCATACTTCTTTCATCAAAGCTCACTCCAGTCTAACGCCAATAGTAATCCAAACAGCAGTTTGGGTATCACGGAGAAGAAGGAACATCTAATGACCAGTATTCAAATCGATACTCCTATTGAAATCATGTTTCGTCCTTTGCCTTTCTCAACAGTAGACCCCACAAGCTTACACGTTCATGCGTATGATAGGCCTGCCTTCTCTGCGCCTGGGAAGGTATTTGGTGCCTTGCATGGTGGGCAGTACAAGACTGGCGTGGCGCTGCCTACAAACAAATGGTACGAAAATATGTTACTTATGCCCGATGAACAAACTGAACCCATCGATGATAACAGAGTGTATACAGTCCCTTATGTGATTAATGCTTGTGGGAAACTACCTGGCATCAATGTGTTTGGGACCAAATTACTGGGAATGGATAGAGTCATACAAGTTACATTTGTAGATAAGTTTGGCATCAATCTAGGTGTAGCAAATGAGTTATCAAGTGAAACTATTTCTGATCAAGAATTTGAAAGCCATATAAATAGGAAGTACCTTGTTGACTCTACGGCAGATGATTTAAGTGGAGAATTGGCACCTCTGTCACCTTTGGGTCTCACGCTAAAATGGGAATCAAAGTCAATGGTAAATGAGTCCAATGAAACCAAAGGCACAGAATTAGTGAAGTTGACTTCCTCTCTGGTTCGAGGAATGCCGTATGCCACTATGCATTATCATTACGCAAATGTTCAGAATGACAGTTTTGGTTCTGTATTACCCACGGTTGTATCATACATAGCCATCACAGAGTCTCCTCTTATTGATGGAACCAATGAAAAACTTTCATGCAATAAAGACAAGGAATCGTTTGTACAAAAAAGCGTCAAGTTACAGTAAGTTGATTTGTTCATAGAAACTGGAATATATATGCATTATACGCTCGTCTAACCGTCGCCTGTACATTAATAGTTTCTGGGAAAGCGATTTCACTTGGCTCGTTTTTTTCTCTCGGCCTGTATACGTCAAATGCTTCACAAATCCAGATACCGAAACTCCATTTGTTCTTCAAGCCACAAGACTTGCATCGAATTCTGATTTAGACTCTTCAAAGGATCTAGTCTTTACATCTCGAGTAGCTCTGATGAATAATTGCACCACAGGAACAAATCCATCCCATTGTGAACGAGCCCTACCAAGAAACCAAACTGCTTTTGGTGGCTTACTAGATAAACATTCAGAGATTTATCCTGGGAAGCAATCAAAGATTGATTACACATTTTTTTCTGATGAAGGTGATGGTGGATCTCAATATTCTTACTTACAGTTTGATTTTGACGCAAGACATGTGAACCATGGTAAACGAGTATACCAAGCTCAAGATGATGCACATTTGCTCATGTATTCTTTACCACATCATCGTGAAATTATCCAATCTGAAACGTATTCGCCAAATAAGTACCATTTTGATGGAAACATGCACTGTACTCCCTCTCTAAATGGGAAGGCTTGTTTGGTTGAAGGGTCAAAGTGGTTACTAAAAGAGGATTTGGACGGATCTCCTAGTTTTTGGGCCTCGAGACCTCCCAAAGCTGAATTTATTCCAAATTTAGCCAATGCTATGCGAAAGGATATTGGATTTAGAATTCCATCTTATTTTCAGAAGGGAGCAGGTGATACATATTTTTCTGGGAAAATATTGGCAAAACTTTCTCGAATCTTGCTGATTACAGCTGAAGTGAGGGATATCTGTTCCCGTCCTATGGACTTTGGTCATGATTATGTAATTCAATGTGCGAGTGTGACATTACCAACGGATACAGAGTTTCAGGACGCATTGTCGCATCTAAGAAGCAGCACAGAGATATGGATCAATGGAACTGCAGTTACACCATTTGTATTTGATATTCATTGGGGAGGATTAGTAAGCTGCGGATGTCTTTTCAATGACAAAGTTATGACATGTGACAATACTGGTACAGATGATTGTCCAGCATTTGGAGATCCAGGACTTGATTTTGGTCATGCATTCTATAACGATCATCATTTTCATGCTGGTTATCATATATATGCTGCCGCCACTGTATCGCATTTTGACGGTGATTGGGGAAAGCGTAATTTTGAAAATGTTTTACTTTTGATTCGAGACATTGCTAACCCGTCACCGGATGACAAGTTTTTTCCAACGTATAGAATGAAAGATTGGTATTTGGGTAACTCTTGGGCCGGAGGGATAGCGCGCGCATATCCAAATGGACGAAATCAAGAAAGTTCCAGCGAGTCCATTGCTGCTTATGAAGCCATCTCTCTTTTCGGGTCTGTCATGACTGGCAAGTGGTCTGAAGATAACTCCAGCGAGGGCCAAGAGAAAGTATCGATATGTAGACATATTCGTGATGTCGGTAGGCTATTGACTTCAACAGAAGTACGCAGCGCAGATAGATATTGGCACGTCCGGCAAGAAGGCCCAAAGGCCGGTATCTATCCGTCTCAGTATACACCGTACGCAGTTGGTATCATGTGGCAAATGATGGCTCAATTTCAGACATGGTTTGGAGCTGCACCTCACCTTGCTATAGGAATCCAACTGCTGCCATTGACATCTGTGTCAGAAAAGAGGGATTCATTGGATTGGATGCAACAGTTGTATCCATCGTTTGCTCAGAGTTGTCTAGAAGCAACAGACTGCGAAGCTCAAGGTTGGAGTATTCTACAATATGCAGTCCTTGCGACGATTGGATATCCTAAGAAAGCAATAGCGGCCGCAGAAAAATTGCCACCCGAAACTTTTGAGTCTGCTGGTGGAAACGGGCACTCGTTGACGAACAGCATTTGGTACTATGCATCTCGGCCTGAAGTGATGAATCTTCCTCCTACTCCATCCCCCACTCCCGGTGTTCCTCATGATGAACGCACTCACCCTCCAGCAGTGTCTAATGGGAACTTCGACTGTGGTTGTCCAGAAACATGTACAAAAGATGTTCTTGGTTATATGGCAGGGGCTTACACTTGCGGTGCAAGGATTGAATGGCGAATGCATCAAAATCGCGAAAACGAGGTAGAAGCATGTAAACATATTGGTGGCTTTGAATACCCTGACGTCTGCTCAGGTTGTGATCCAGACCGTTGTCTTGTTCCAAGAGTCTCTCCCATTCATACATCAAATGAGTGCCCTCCTTGTACCGTGAAGGAATGCCATGATCCGACTCTCAATCGATGCCCAGTATTGGATGCTCCCTTTGTTTGCACAAGGGGTAATAATTTAGGTGGATGTAGCGCAATACCATGGAATTTGGGAGACGAATGTGTCAGATGCTGTCAACTAACTTACAACTGTCTCTAATTAAACGTAGGTCTAGTAAGTAAGTTCAATGAATTGATTTAACAGATACTTGTGTATATAAGTAGTTAAAAGCGAAAGAAGAAGAGAATGAAAAGCTACCTAAGTAAGTAAGCTTTAGTGAATAGTGAATGGAGTCAATGGAGTGAGAATACAAAATACCCCAAGCCCCAAGCTATCAAAGACAAAATTTCCCAAAGGCTAAAGCTAGGGTTAGTAAACTTTGCTTTCGATAAAAATGGCGCGAAACAAAATGCCGAGAGAAGGAGCCGCAGTGTAGCACACATTCACACACACACACAAGAAACACGACGATAGGAACAATCGCCAGTAATAGCTTCAGCGCGATCTTATCCAGTTCATCAACGATAGTTCTCAAATATATATTTAAATTTTCTTCGCATCATGTTATTTTCACGCCTAATTTCACAAAGTGCCAGAGTTGCAGTGGTAAGTTATAGATCAGTGCACAGCCCTGAACTACCTACATAGCTTTTCCTCTCCCTTCGCTTTTCGTTATTGTTACCTCTTGAGTACTTACTAACCCTAACTGGATTTCACAGTTTAAAACTGCAACCAATGCGCCCTCCTCTCAGCTAACATCATTACAACTGCGTTCCATGGCGACCATTCAAATGACCGTCCGCGATGCAATCAATCAGGGAATCGATGAAGAGATGGCCCGTGATGAATCTGTATTCATCCTCGGTGAAGAAGTCGCGCAATATCAAGGGGCCTACAAAGTCACGAAGGGTTTGTACCAAAAATATGGCGATAAGCGCGTCATAGATACGCCCATCACTGAGATGGGATTCACAGGACTTGCCATAGGTGCAAGCTACAAGGGACTCCGACCGATTGTAGAGTTTATGACTATGAACTTTTCTATGCAAGCCATTGATCAAGTCATTAATAGTGCAGCGAAACAGTATTACATGAGTGCCGGAGATATTGCGTGTCCTATCGTATTCAGAGGACCAAATGGCAATGCTGCAGGAACTGCAGCTCAGCACAGCCAGTGTTTTGCCGCGTGGTACAGTCAGTGTCCAGGACTCAAGGTTGTCGCTCCATACAGCTCTGAAGATGCGAAAGGACTTATCAAGGCTGCCATTCGTGACAACAATCCTGTTGTTGTTTTAGAACACGAGTTACTTTATGGAACTAGCTTCGATATGTCCGACGAAGCCCAAAGCAGTGAATGGGTTATTCCTTTTGGGAAAGCCAAAATTGAAAAGGAAGGCAAAGATGTGACAATTATATCATTTTCGAAAATGGTTGGATTGGCATTAGAAGCTGCGCAAGTCATGGAAAAGAAAGGAGTATCTGTCGAAGTTATTAATCTCTTGAGTATTCGCCCTTTGGATAGGGATGCCATTATCAAATCAGTCAAAAAGACTGGAAGGGTGATTAGTATTGAGACCGGATGGCCTCAATGTGGCATTGGATCAGAAATCGCTGCCATTTTGATGGAATCCGATGCCTTCAACTATTTGGATGCACCATTTGAGAGAATCACTGGAGCCGATGTTCCCATGCCATATGCGACAGAATTAGAGAATATGGCCTTGCCTCAATTGGACGATGTACTAGCAGCCATTGAACGCACGACATTCCGAAAATTGGCTGCATAAGAAGATATGTTGTATTCCACTTCGAACATCAAAAGTGAGAGAGTTAATGGATAACTCGAGAACGGATGAAATATTTCAAACCAAAAAATGGTTCTACTAAAACAAAAATATAACAATGAAATATATATAAAATGATAAAGCACTTTTTGATTTTGTTAAGAAAATAAATATTCAACGGATAGCCCATAAATGAAGGGGTTCCGGTGGTTTTTGAGTTCCATGACAGTGCCTCTCTTGGTAAAACATTGCGGCTTCATTAACTGCATTAGTCAAATAACAAAACATAAAGGCTTCTCTTTTCGGATGACGAATGTGTTTATGTTCGCCGGGTGGTTTATGAGGTGGTGGCGGAATGGCGTAATTGTATATGGTGGATAATGTTTTTGATTCTTCGATTGATGGCATTTGAAGCAATGGCGATGTACATGAGAATATATCTTTGGGCATTTTACGTTTCCCAAAGAACCATTTACCAATCATATATCGTTGACAATAATGAATGACAGTTGGCAATAAGTCTTGCATATGGTTGAGATTCTCTGTTTGAAACGATGCATTCCAACACGTATGATCAGATTGCAAACCATCAATCAGATCCCATCCCTCTTCTCGTCCCATACCAGTGTTACTCACCATGAGTGTATTCATCACTTGATGTTTGAGATTCAAATGAGCAGCAGCAATACAGTACGCATACATTTCAGCTAGTAGATGCGGGTATTCTTCGTGTACCAATGGTGCAAATTCTGCCCATTTGATGGCAATACGATGCATATCTTGTACCGTGGCTAAGTAGGGTGGTCCTACACGATAATATCGAATAGCATCCTTCGATGAAACATGTATAGCAGGTGATTGTTCATCTTTGGTAATGTTTGCTAGATGAAAGTTAGTCCATTTATCTCCCAAAGCATACAATTGCCCAAAGGGCATTCCATGTTGTACTTTCTTGGAATGATGTTTATTATTATGTACCGAAGAAAAGGATGAAAAATCACCTGTGATTGGTTGTGTGAGTATTTGATCTGGATCTAAAAGAACGACAATGTCATCCTTTGGAAGGTGTGATGCATTTGGAGCATTGTCAGTCATGGAATTCAACCAATGCAGCACTCCCATGGGTTTATTGAAGAATTTATAATCCTTTCCCTTTTGTGTTCCATTTGTGATTTGTGAATATTTTGGAGTAAAGTGTATACGAAAAGCATCACCCATGGTTTGTACTATACATGTATCATGATGCATCTGCATTGTTTGAATTTCGTCTTTGTTACAACCAGATGCGATGCGAGTAATGGTTCCAAATTGATCTTGTTTGATTTTGTAGGCATTGTAGAATAGTAAATAAGATTGCCAATTTTGAAACGATGAACAATCTGTAGAAAATATGACATGAATGTTACGATCATGGACACTATCCTTCGAAGGAATGTAACTAATAGTACTATTAGTTTTACTAGAGTTAGTACTAGAACTACTCTTAGTACCATTAGTAGCAATAGTACTACTACTGCTGTTATTTGTAGTATATTTCGTAGTAAGAGAAGCAAAGGTGATTAGGGCTTGTTGTTGTTGTTGTTGTTGTTGTTGTTGTTGTTGTTGTTGTTGTTGTTGTTGTTGTTGTTGTTGTTGTTGTTGTTGTTGTTGTTGTTGTTGTTGTTGTTGTTGTTGTTGTTG
>Ga0213868_10005058_pt1 | contig 11913 bp, 10 predicted proteins | sample PICome_9_FD_160087 | JGI IMG/M metagenome (GOLD analysis project Ga0213868, IMG submission 160087) | Coastal seawater microbial communities near Pivers Island, North Carolina, United States - PICO127 | ecosystem: Environmental > Aquatic > Marine > Coastal | place: USA: North Carolina...
GCCGTACTCTACGGAGATCAGGTTGCGGTCAGAGTGACCGGTGCGGGCGAGGGGCTTCTGCTTGGTGTTTTGCAGATAGGCCACGCGCGCCATCGAGGGGTCAAGTACAAAAATGTCCCTGGGGCGGATAAACCTACTCGGAACGATCTGGACGTCCCCAAAATCACTGACATAAACGTCAATCGAGGCCACGATCTTCTGGTCGGAAATATCGCGGTAACGAGTCGCCGAGCCAGTGAAGGTGGAGGAGATCTTCTGCTTTACGCCAGAGCCACACAGAACGACAGACGGTTCTGCACCGGCATCCCAGCAGGATGCGATGACGCCTTTCAGCATGTCCTCTGTCAGCGCCCGCAGCGTGCCGTCAGTCGCGGCGGCGTTGGGGAAGCCTTCAGTCGTGCCGGACAGCGTACCGTTCGCGCCGCCAGAGCCTCGGCTGGTGTTCGACGTCAGGAAGGCAGACAGCGACGCGGTTTCGCGCGCCGTGCCGGATGCGCCTGCAACCGCAGCGTTGTTGTGGCCAACAAGCATCTGCTCCATATCTCTCTTAAGCTCTTTTAGCTTGTAGGCGATCTGCTTGGCAACGGTCTGGACGTCGCCCGCACCGTTTACGCTGTCGGCAGTGTCAGACACTTCGACGACTTTGTCAGAAATCTGTGTGTAGTTTGCCAGGCGCTTGGCGTTGGTGGGCGCGTCGTTGCCGGGCGCAGATTCACCTTCAATAACCACGTTGGACGTGGATGTCGCGGCAAGCTCGACCACGGGCCATTCGAAGTATGTGTTCTTCACATCACGACGACCAATCGAGGTCATAAACGGAGTTTCCGTTGGGCTGATCGAGATCAGCGCGTCCTGAAGGTCTTCGCGGATAGTCGAGACGTTGTAGGTCTCGTTGGTGTTTGCTGTAACGGCCATGATAAGGCTCCTTTAGTTAACTCAGCAGGAATTTAGCAACGTCATCAACGCTGCCGGTTTTCTTCATCCGAGAGGCGACTTGTTGAGCCTTCTTCACCTGTGAAGTGCGCTCATTTCGCTTCGTCCCTGGCTTCACTACCGGGCGAGCGCCGTCTGACTTTTGGCGTGCAACGCCTTGAGCCTCTTGCATCTCGCGGTATTTCATCGCGTCGTTTAGCACAGCAATTTGCCTAGCATCTGCTTGGGAGCTTAATTCTTCCGGGCTGAACCCATAAAAATTGACGCCCGCTTGGATCATCTTGTCCCGATACGCGGGTGCCTTTTGGGGGTCCGCAAATTCAGGAATACGCTCCTGCAAGGTGTTCATCTGCTGGTGCAGATATTGCATATGGCGCTGGTCATTTTCCGTCGCTTCGCGCTGTTCCATGACGTGCAGCATTTGCTGCTGTTTCTGGAACTCTGCAACGTCCTCGTCGTAGTTTATCTTGGCCTCCATGTACCCGATTGGGTCTTTTTCAAAGAGGTCTTTCGACGGGGGTTTAGGCGGAATTGGAAATTGGCCTTGCTCTACCTTTTGACGCAATTCAGCCAAGAATTGCCTCTCGTTTTGCAGCTCCTGATACTGCTGCTGCATGGCCTTCTTGGCCTCAGCAGCTTTTTCCAGGTTATGCTGGATATATGCCTGTCCTGAGTAACCACGGGTCAGCTCATCTAGGGTTACCTGCTTGGTTTTGCCGTCAACCTTTACGGTGTACAGCTCGCCATGCGCTGGCTCCTCTTGAACCTCCTCGGCCTCTGGTTCGTCATATTCTTCGCCATCGTCCGCATCGTCTGCGTCCAATGTTTCATCAACTTCCTCGGCTTCAACCTCATCGGCCTCAACCTCGTCCGTCAATTCTTCTGCCGCGATTTCTTCTTCAATCGGGGCATCAACAATAGAGGCCGCAATGGCCTCAACACTTCCAAGATCAGTCGCTTGCACGTTGCCGACCCTTTCCATTCTTTTTGCGCTCAAGGAGTCTGCCCGTATCCACGAAGGATTGCAGTTGCCCCTTTACAAGCGCCAGCGCCCGAACCATCCGGGCAGCTTCCATAATTTCATCGTCTGACGATGTGGGGTACTTGAATACCCCAACATATTGGTTTTGTACCATATCAAACGCCTCAATGAAAACATTATCGGCTAAAATTGTTTTAGCCCGTTCGGCTTTTATTTCCGGCGTCATATCAAGATCCCATCGGGTTGATCATGCGCTGGCGTTCCTGCTCGGCGCGGATTTGCTGTTCGCTGGCCTGAAGACCGAACTTTCCTTGCAGTTCTGCATTCTTCAGCGCCATGTTCTGATACATTTCATCGCGCTTGCGATCATCTTCCATCATCATCTTTTGAGCGTCGATCTGGGCCTTTATCATGTCGGCCTGCGCGCGGGTTTGCGCCTTGATCTGCTCGCCCTGCAAGAACGCCGCAGCCTGCGGATCTTGCGGCTGCCCTTGGGCTGCCTGCTGTGCGGCCTGCTGCGCTTGCTGCATAAGCTGCTGTTCGTACTCTGGCGTGATGGGCTGGAAATACCGTTCACTATTGCGAAGCCCCGCCGACGCCATCATGTCGGCGACTGTGTTCCGGATGTTGACCAATGACACCACGCCATTGCCTGGCCCGTATTGGTTATACACCTGCATCTGCAAGCCCAAGACTTCGCGATAGGCCGCAGCCTTTTCTTCTTCGCGCCCGGTGCCGAGGCCGATGTTGATCGACAGGTCCATCGACGTATCCCAAACGCGGGGGTCAACTTCGCTGAACTCGCCATTTAGGCGCATAAACTTTGGTGCGTCGGCGTGCTTAACGATCAGGTTCAGCATCAGCTTGAACAGCTGGCGCATACCGCCCTCAGCAAGATTGCGCGCCATCACCTCTGTCTGCCCCGCAGCGGCCTGTACGGTGGCCGTGACGGCAGACTTGGTCGTGGACTGCAAGGCATCCGGATCAAGGCCCATAGAGGCCCGCGTGACGCCTGTCTTGCCCTCAATCATTTGGTCGAGGTACTGCATGGCTGGTAAAGTCTGCCCCGCAGCGAACGGCACCGAAAACGGCTGAACGGCACCGGCCTGACGCATCCGGATGATTCCGCCGATTTCGTTATTCATTACATCGTCAACGTCAACCTGGCCCTCGACGATCCCGATGCGCGGCGTGTTGGTCATTGCCACGTTGTCCAAGATACCCCGCATCACCGACGTCGCCGCGTCCTGATCATCGAGCAAAAGATCCGCAATCGACCGACCAAAGAACGCATGTGGCTCCGGATCAATCTCGAAAACTGCAAACGGTATCTGATCGCACGGCTCGACCGACAGCAACTTGTAGCTTGTGCCGCCCAAGATCACCTTATGCAGCATCAGGGTGCCGGTGCCGTCAACGTCCATGCGCATGTACGCCTCCGTGACCATCACCAGCTTGCTGGACGGGTCAACGGCGTTCTGTTCTTCGTCGGGGTTGACGCTATACCCGCGCCGCGCTTCGTTCTCAAGAACGCTCATGTCGGCAAAGCTGCTGGAGCTGTCCAGCTCGACGACCTCGTCAAAGTCAAAGCCCATCTCGACAAGATCGCCGACGCGCATATCGCTGCGGTGTCCGCAGATATAGCAATCGTCAATCGAGCGCGCGCCGCGATCAATGAAGAACTCCTCCGGCGGCACAGATACCATGCAGATGTCGCCCGTGCTTGCCCGCTTGATGATCTTCAGGTCGTGCGTGCGCGATACCATTTCAGGCATTTGCATACCGTCAACGGCGACTTGCGTGTCCTCAATGTTTTCGGAATGCTCCAGCACATCAACATCCGGGTCCATCATAACCGCAAGGTATTGCGCTTCGCTCAGGCCGGTGAACGTGTGGATTTCGCTCTTGTCGTATTCTTCATAATACGTCTTTACGATGCCGGTCTTTTTGACCAGCGCGTCGTGGAAGGCGTCCGACAAAACCCGAAAGCCGTTCAGCTCCGCGAATTTGTAGTGCATGTATTCTGTGGCCTGCTCTGCCATTAGAACGTCCTCTGGGCCGCGCGGGATGTATTCAACCGGACGGCTGGATGACAGGAACACCCGCATCAGGCTTGGCTTAACAGAGCGCACCGCGTCGCGCACCTTGGTCGATACGACTTTGCTGCGGCCATCCTCGTGGCCGATGTCGCTCTCACCATCAAAGTATCGCTGCGCCTTGATCCGGTCGGGGGCGATGTCGCTCTCGATAAAGTCAACGGCGTCCTCAATCGCGCCGGACAAGATCCCCTCGATCTGGTCGTCAGTCAAAGGCTCTGGCCCTGCGCCCGTTTCTTCTTCCTCGTCAACGTCCATGCTGTCTTCAAGGATATCCACGATTTCGTCATCGCCAATCATGTCTTCGGGGTTCATGGTGCTTCCTTTTATTGTGCCAACAGGCCGCGAACAGCGGTTCCGGACATTGCCGCGCCAGGCTGCGCTCCGCCAACGGTAGAGGATCTGCGCGCGCCTTTGGTAAGTTGCGCAGATATTTTCTCAACGCGGCGCTGTAAAGCGGCGAGTCCACTTTCGTCAACTATCGCGCGCCGCACAAAGTCTGGGTCTTCTGAGATCAAGATTTGTGCCACGCGTCCCCGCTCTGCGTCAGTCAGGTCTCGGCCAAAGCGGCCAGCGACCTTCTGTGCAACACTTATAATCGCATCTGGGCTGCCAGACAATGCGCCCATCATATCGCTTGCCGACAAGCCAAGCCCGCGCCGCGCATTTTCTGCCAATGTGGCCGTCGTGTCAGACCCCTCCAAAACTTTTCTGACTGTGGTCTGCGCTTCGCTGGCTGTTTCCAATTTGTACAAAACATCATCGAGCTGATCCTCTGGAAACACTTGGCGCAAGATTATGCCTTCTTTTGTTGTAGGGTCGGTCAAATTCTTGACCATGCTTTGCTTTGATCCTGTTGTCGCCCGCGCCTCAAGCGCTGCCATCAATCCCGCGCGATACGCGTTGATATCTTCCGGTGATGTGAGTTCTGAAAATTCCATCATCCGTTCGTACACATCACCGGTCATCGCGTTTTTGCCAGCCTTGAAGGTGTCCCGTTGCGTCCGCAAAGCGGCTGCCTGCGCTCGTGTGGCGGCAAGCTGTGGGGATGACACGTCAACTGCACTGCGCAATGCCCCCTCGGCCCCCGAAACAGCTTCACCTGCCCCGCCCATGCTTTTCTTGTAGAGTGCGGTCGCACGGTTGCCCACGGCACGCCTGACGCGCTCTGCCTCCATCAATGTCGGGGTGCGCGTAAACTCAACGCTACCGTCATCGAGTATTTTGTAGAATGGGGCTTGCCCTGTTTGAGCGCGCAAAGCAATCCCGACCTCTTTTGATGCAGACGGCACGCGGCTTAACGTATCGGCCAGCGCGCTTACAACGTCATCTGGCGCTGGGACATTTTCAAATTGAGAATATGCCTCGCGCTCTGCTGTTCGTGTGATGTCTTCGCTTCTGCGCTGCGCCTGCAATGCGCTTGGCTCGCTAACGTCAGATAGATATTCACGCATACCTTGCATGGCTGCGGATCTTGTTTCAGCAGGTCTTGGCGTTAATCCTTCAGTCAAAATTCGAGTAGGTTCGCCGCCGCTTGTTTGATACCCGCGCACCGCCTGTCGGATTGTTTTGTTTTCGGCCAGAATACGGCCTTTCATAATGTCATCCGCTATTTGGTCAGCGGTCTTGCCAGTTTGCTCTGCAAGGCGTTGAATTTCATTTTCAACGATACTGGAACCGCGCCGCCCAACCAAGCGCCGCACGCTGTCGGTCAGTGCCGTGAATGCACCACCAAAACCACGAACAGCCGCGCCGCCAACGGCCCCACCAATCGCTCCGGTAACGGCTCCACCAGGCACGCGCGCCAAGCGCTCGCCGCCGCTGCCTTCACCAGTGCCGAACCCATAGGCTGCGCCCTCAAGCCCTCCCATAAGCCCCATGCGAGCCAATGTTGGAGCCATCGCCGCTGTTGATGTCCCGCCGGTAAGCGGTGCCGCAGCAAGGGAGGCGAGCGCAGGAATAGCCGCCCCGCCCATTTCGTAAGCCATTGATTCAATCGGGCGCGCTTCTTGATATGCTTTTGTCGATCCACGAATTTCATTCAACACATCTTCGTAAGGCGTGCCGGTAGCAAGCGCCCGCGCCCGTGCCTCGATTTCGTCCGCAAAGCCAAGCGTTAAACCTTGGGCTGCCGTTCGCGTGCGCTGCGTTGGTACGGCTTCCTTTTTCGCAATACGTTCTTTTGACTTAGAAAGCGCGGACTCGTATGCCGCGCGCTGCGCCGGTGTCATATCGGCCATATTATTGCCCCCCGCTCATAAATAATTGACGCTGCTCGTCAGACATATTTTCCCAAGCCGTTGCCCAATCTTCGGGCGTGGTTCCGGCAGGCGCGGGCGGTGGCGTAAGTGCCAATGGCTTTTTGTAAAGATCACCGGCAAAGCCAAAGTCTGGGATGATCTGCTCAGGCGGCAAACCCGCAGCGGTTGCGAAGTCTGCGTATTGTCCTGCGATAGAGCGATATTGATCTTCAGCGCCGGAATACAAACGCGTCGCGCGGTCTGCGAAATCCGCGCGTTGTGATTCAGATAGCCGCTCGCCTGATACGATTCGGTTGTAAATCCCGCGTGTTCTTTCGTCAATTGATCCGGCATTTTGTGCCGTTGCAAATTCGCCTTCGCGAACGACAGAACCCGGATCGAGAACCTTCATATAGTTAAAGATCAACGCCAAGTCGCCAGCTGGGGAAGGGTCTTCTGCCGACTTAATGACGCGACCATATGCAGATGTCTGGTCAGCGAAAGATTTGACTTGCGGAAGCCCCGTAAACTCTTTGCGCGCGCTTTCAACTTGTTTGACGTCAAAGGTCGGCTTTCCCGTTGTGTCCGGTTCGTAAATCACTTCACCGGTAACAGGGTTCACAATTCGACCCTCAACGCTGATACCAGCTGTCGGCTTCGGTGCCATCCGTGCCTGCTGATACGCCTGCAAAACCGCAGGAACTTGGCCACCGGCTCGGATCATTTCAATAAACGGTTCAGACCCGGGCTGCTGTGAAAGATACTCAATCGAACGGTTTGTTTGAGCCTGCTGTTCACGCTGCTGACGGCGGCCGCCAATGCGCTGGGCAAGCCCTTCGTCGGGGCGCAGGCGCATGGAGTTAAACCCAACTGCTAAGTCACCCATGAGGTTGCTGAACGTCGGGCGCTGGTAGAAAGGCAAAGCCGTTTCGCCTTGGGCCTTCGGGTCCATCTTCTGAACGCCGAACATCTCAAGAATGCCGCGCGGCTGCTGCTGTGGGGGCTGTTGTGGGGGCATGGTTTGCTGCGGCATGGGTTTGCTCCTCGACGATATTGTCGGCCCGCCTGCGGACCCCAATATCTTTGCAACGTAATTCTGCGTCTCTTTGAAGGGTGGAACGCCACCGTATTTCTGCACATTGCCCGGCCCTGCGTTGTACGCGGCCAGCGCAAGGCGTGGATCTTTGAACTTGTCCATCTGCTGGCGCAAATACCGCGCCCCGCCGGTCAGGTTCTGAACGGGGTCATTCGGGTCCACGCCAAGGTCGCGCGCCGTGCCAGGCATCAGCTGCGCCAAGCCCATCGCGCCAGCCGAGCTGACTGCCTTAGGTTTGAAGCGGCTTTCCTGCTGTACCAAACGAGTGAACAGGCTGGGGTCGACCCCTTCCTGCTCTGCTATTTGTGCTGCCAGTGCGCGGTAATCCATTTATGCACCCAACTCGCTTGCGAGTCCCGTGTAATTGACCCGCAGATACCCGTCGCCGCCGCGCTCAACCAAGTGCGGATGCGTTTGCTGAAGCTCGTCAGCAATGACGCCAAACGTCGGCTGATCTTTGTGGGCGACCTTCTTGCCCTCATCGTTCCAATCCCAAGAATAGAATTGAACGCCGCCGACTGCTTCAAGCGGCTGGATGTTCTCTTTGAGTCGGATGTCGGAGGCGGCGGCCATGCCTTTACCTATACCTTCTGCCGAACTGGCAACCAGCGTCAAATAATCAAACAAGCCAGGCTTCTTTGTTTCGGTCGTCGTGCCATATCCGCCAGGGATTGCACCCGCGCCGCCCTGCAAAGCCGCTAGTTTTTGATACGGGTCTTGCTGCTGTCTCATAAACTCATTCTGCAAGGCGCTAAGGTTCGCACCGCTCAGTGCCGTCTCCATCCCGCCGATACCGGTCAGGCCCGCCGCTGCGGCACCCTGCTGTGCCTGCTGGGCCTGCATTAGACCCATCGCCCGCGCTTGGGCCTCACTGTACCCTTGCTGCATCATCTGGGAGATAAGCTGGTTCTGAGAGGCCAAGTTGCCTGCCGCAAATTCGCCGCGCGCTACCTCGCCACGGGAGCCGAAAGCCCCAGATCCGGCAAGCTGACCCTCAAGCCCGGTCAGCGCCTTCTGCTGCTGTCGGCCCATCTGAGCCAGCGACGTGTCGATGACGTTCTGCTGATACGGGTTGTAGAGCGCCTGCGTGGTATCCATGAGCTGCTGTGTCTGATCTTGGCCAGCCATGCCCCCATAAATATCAGCGGCCTGCCGCGTGTAGGCGCTCATTTCCGGAGCCATCTGCCCCGTGTACGCTTGGAAGGGGGTTTCAGATACTTGTTGCGCAAAAGGCAAAACCGTCTGTTTCAGGTAATCCTGCTGAAACTTCGGCATCTCTTGCGTTGTGGTTTGCTTACCTTGTCCCACGACTATAACTCCAGTTCATAGGCGACGTGCTTGAGCTTAAACATATACTGTTTGGCCATTTTTGACCACCCAGAACGTGCGCGTGTTTCTATTGCATCAAAGCCTGCGGCTTTTGACACTCTCGCCAATTCATCCAGCACAGGCTTGGACCATAAATCCGCCCGCTCCCCGCCGATCATTTCAATCACCATGACACTCTTGCGGGGGTATCTGTTTTCGGTCGTAAGCATTGCGGCCAGCGGCTTGCCGTCAACGTAAATGCCCCACAGCAGGGATTGCCCCGACCGCACCCAACCTTCCACGTCATCCATGCCGAACTGGTCATCGAGTCGCTTTTGCGCAAGCTCGATCATCGGGCCGAATGTGGGCCAGTGCTTGTCCAAAAGATCCGCCGGAATGTAATATGTCTTCACATCGCTCATCCGTAAATCCTCGTTATGCCCAGCGTGGTGGCCGGTGCCGCTGGTGAAAACGCAGTCGCCGGAGTCGCCTCAAGATACCCATCCAGCCGATCGACCGCCCACATGACTTCCAAATAGTCGCCCGCCTGCACGTCAAACGTCGTCGCGCGGCTTACAACAGTTGTGGCGTCGTTCTGGTGCAAGGACGCAACGATAGTTGAGTTCGGCGCGTTGGAGCCGTTGATGCGCGGCCAAAAATAAAACGTCACAGTGCTGGATGACGTGCTTGTGATCTGAGCCGAAAAGCTCGCCATGTAGTGGCCAGCCTCCTCGAATACGATGCGAGACGCAGGCGTCCCGTTCGTGATCCCGTCAGCCGTCGCGGGCGTGTAGACAATTGCATACGGCGTGTTGATTACCGCAGCAACTTGGTCCGTTGTGACCGAACCCTCATACTGCCCATCCGACAGGACGATCTGGCGGAACTCGCCGTTCTTGGTGACGACCGGATATCCGGACACGTCATCCCAAAGCAGAATGCCGTTCGTGGCCGCCGTCTCGCCGCCGGTCTTAAAGATCAGGCTCGGCAGCGCCCGCGACAGGTAGGTTGAGACTTGCCGCGCCCAAACCTTCCAGTCTGGGCCGACAGGGGGCGGAAGTAGGCCGCTCATCGTTTGCCACCCTGCTTCACGTTAAAGCGAAAGCGTCCGACCCTCCACGGGCCGTTCACAGCCGCCGTGACGCGCATCCTCACCTGTTTACCTTGGAACCGTACGCTGGTCGGGTTTGACATCGTGTAGGGGCCGTGTGAGGCTTCGGCAGACGTCGGGTACAATCGAGTCTTGAACGTGGTCGTGACGTCGCCAAGGTTAACTTCGTCCGGCACCAAGTCAGTCACGACTGCGAGGTTATCACCCGCGCCGATCTTGAATGGTCCGGTTTCGGCAAAAACATTTCCGCCGGAATAGTTGAAGCCGGTTTCGTGGTCGTAAACAGACCCGCCCGCGTCAGCCCAAATCGGAGTTCGAAAGATACCACGATCAATGCCCGACGTGCGCGACAGATCGCCCATGAGCCAATGGCCTTCCTTATAGTCGAAGGCGACGTAGCGGTCGATCTCAAGGCTATTGGCCGAACAATAGAACCACCAGACTTCGCCGTTCTGGCCGTTCGTGGTGGACCAGGTCTTGCTGATTTGGGCGGTGTTGATGTCGAGAAATACCTTGTCCCAAACGTCGCATTTGATTTCCTGAACGCTTGAACCGCTGTACCCAAAGAACCCGTTCTGGCCCATCCAGAATACGCCTGCTGGGGTGTCGGTGATCGCCTTACGGGCAACAAGGCCGCAGGAAGATCCGACGCGCTCAAATTGATACACAAACGGGGGACCGACGTAGACCGCGCGGTGCGCATCCTGATCTGTCAGAATTAGAGACTGCCCCTGCGTGCGGACGCCCGCCACGATTTGGCCTGAAGATTGCAGCTGGATGTCGCCCGCTTGGTTCGTGCTTGCCGCTGCCCAGAGCGTGTTGTCTTCAAAGTCAGACCACGCGATTGTGCGCGGATCTCCACCAGCGCCCAAGGCGAAGACGAACCGTTCTTCGGTTACAAGAACCCCAAGATTGCCAACGGGCGCGTTTGCGATTGCCGCAGCGGGCGTGGCGGTATTTAGCTGCCATTCGTACAGCTTGCCGTCCGCAGTAGAACAGGCGACCAGATACTGACCCCATGTATCCATCGACCACGTTGTCGCCTCGGAATAGTTGCCCGTATCTGGCCGCGCTTGGCCGTAGAAGCCGAGGCCATAAAAGCCGCTCCCATACCCGGTGTTGACCGCCGCGTCCTCTGTGCCGCCCACAAGCCCGACGGGCGTGATGTCGCTGGTCGTGCCGCTCGGGGTGCTGACGTACAATTTGTTGTACGTCCCAGCCGCAATCCATCGCGTTCCGGTATTGTCTTCCCACGCCAACATTCCGCGCGGGGCCGCAGCGTACACCACAGATCCAAAGCGGTTCGTCCAGCCGCCTATGGGGCGTAGTGAACCGTCACGCCACCGCACAAGATTTCCCTCACGCCACCGGCCTTCGCTTTCAAGGTCGGTTCCGTGGTATCTGAAACCCGGTGGCGGCGATAGTTGGACTAAAGGCATTCAGGTCACTCCGAAAATCAAACAAACGAGCGAATGGTAATCCAGCCGCCGTTTTTGTCTTTTGCTGTCAGCATACGCACATCGGTCAGGCTCTTTGCCCATTTGTCGATTGTATCGGTTTGCGGCATAAACCCGACCCCGTGCGTAAAGCCGTGCGCCTTTGCGTCTTCTGTATAAGCCGAACGCAGATCTTGAGACAGGCCGGTTCCGCGATATTCGGGCCTCACCCAAATGTTGTGGGCGAAAGATAGCACTGCGTCTGAGCCGATTTCTGATAGAAATTCTTCGCTATAGCAGCCGGACGTCGGGGTCACTGCGTTGTACCCATAGCACCCTGCCAGCACATCGCCGTCCATGGCAATCGCAATGCGACCACCGGACATCCCGTAGCCCACGAGCTTATTGACGAATGTGAGATAGTTGCGTTCACCGTCCATGCGTTCGAAAAGTTTTCGGTTTGAGCGATCACCCAAGAACTCTGAAATGCCGTGAGCTTTGATTGAAATCACCATGTCACTGTCACCGTACCATCTATGCCGGCGGTCCCTGACTGATTTCTTGAAAACCCGCCAGCGCCGCCATCGCCTGCCACGCCGTTTGTTTTTGTGTCGCCAGTCGAGGCCGATGCTAGGCCGCCTGCGCCATCCGCATCTCTTGTGCCACCCGCACCAGCGTCCGCTCTGACAACATCAACACCGGAATAGGTCG
>Ga0213868_10005059_pt1 | contig 11913 bp, 11 predicted proteins | sample PICome_9_FD_160087 | JGI IMG/M metagenome (GOLD analysis project Ga0213868, IMG submission 160087) | Coastal seawater microbial communities near Pivers Island, North Carolina, United States - PICO127 | ecosystem: Environmental > Aquatic > Marine > Coastal | place: USA: North Carolina...
AGGGGACGAAATCTACTTTCTCATTCAAAGTCGGTACCGATGAAATGGATTCCGCAGGGGCGGAGATTCAATGCACCGGATACATCACCAATAAATCGAGAACTCAGATCGTCGCTGTAGTTGATGTCAGCTCGGATGAGCGGTGCAAGAGTGGAAATTCGGTACAGGGAATAACTGGTCAGCAACCGAATTTCGTGAACTTCGAAAGGAACGATGCGAATGTTTACAACTTTCACCTCACCTCCGTTGGACTTAACCCCCCGCCCCCGCCAGTTGATGGCGTTAAGGGAGCCGTCAATGTGAACCTGATCCCTGCAAGTGCAGATGCAGGCACCCCTCGGGCAAAAAAAGTCTTGGACTACAAAATTCTCAAAGCTTATCGTGTTACAGCCATGGCAAAAAATTTCCTGAAAAGCCCCGGGGACATCATCAACATTCACACTTACGGCCCTGACCGAGCCGAGTCCCTTGCTAAGGCAAAGCATGTTCGAGTTGCGCTTCAGTCAGAAATCGCTGGCCTCGGCGGTAATCCTGCCGAATATCCCGTGTTCGTTGTCTATGCGGGCGACCCCGACCATAAAAAAGGTGTTCACGTGACTATTCATCAGCATGCCGCGTCATCCATCGCGATCCCGTAAGGCCGAGCAATCACCAATTGTGTGATGTCATAAAAAAATGTCGAGTAACTGCTCGGGCGCGAGGCCTGCAGGACGTATTCGTTGTAATAGATCTGTTTTGTTTTCGTGTTGGCAAATCGACACATTCGGACTGCTCGATGTTTCGCTGATAGGCGAGACATTCCATGGAGCGCATGGGTGGGCCCTCCTGCATGCACCGAGGCGGAAGTTGAGATTTGCTGCGACTGTGCATGTGCTGGACTGGTCCGAACTATTAGAAAATCATCCCAGCAATGTTTAATTTCCATCCTAGATGCGAAAGACCGGGCACACTCTCACATCTAATCTGCCAGAGTATTTGACACGAAACCGCACCTGTGGCAAAAGAAGGCTATGAATCTAAGGACCAATATCGCTCAGACTTCGACTGGCAACCTGTCATTTTTACACTGCATCGAAATCTGACAGGTCAGCCTCTAAACGCCCAAGCTACGACCAACGACTACACCACAACGGAGACGCTAGATGAAGTTGCCACGACAGATCACCACCGGTGCGATCGCCACCCTCGCATTCGTGCTCGGCATCACAGCATTACAGGCACCGAGCGCGACAGCTAATGACGGACCCCTGAACGTTGTTGCTGAGGGCCTAGTTGAGAGAAATCCCGAGTTTGTGTCCCGCGCCCCTATCTTTCCAGGGCAGATCGTTCGCTGGAGGTTCCCGAAATGGACCGCTGAGATTACAACCGATCAGCCCTACTTTAGTTACCAGCGTCGCGAGCGAAAGCTCTTTATGGGTCTCGTGCCATCACCTTCCGACTGTCGAGCCCTGGTGTCGGGAAGTCCAGTTATCGGCACTTGGAGAGAGGTGACAGCCTTCAGCGTTATCGGCAGACGAGCGCCAAGTCGCCTGAGCACCGAGGAAATCGTTACCTCATTTGACGTCCCCGAAAATGCAGATGGTCAATATCTGTGTGCCTGGCAACGAGCAAATACGGCTTTTATTCTTGACTCTGAAGTTGGTATTGATACTGCGGTCGGCACAAGCGAAGCCATAGTGGGTCCACAAGTCCAGACAATTCGGAAACTGCAAACGCTCTATCCTCGCGCGCCTTATTACTCCAACAATTCAGGGAGTACCTCGCTGCATCCCGGTGAGGAAATCTGGGTAACGGCCGAAGTCGGCAACAACTTCGCAAACGAGACCGTGCAAGGTCGCTGGGTCACCGTGTCCTTCCCGAACTTCGCAACACCGGGTACCTGCCGTGGGCAACAGGGCGAGGTAACAACCGATATCAGGGAATTCGGTGCGGCCCCGGTCACTCGGCCAGCGACCATCCCGGATTCAGCCGGTGGCAAGTACATGTGCCTGCAACAATCCATCATCACGGACGCGATGGACAAAGTGATGAGTTCTGAGCCGGTCACGTTCCCCATCTCCAGATCTCTGGCGTCCTACGTACCCATCGGCGCCGCCTCCTTAGGCAGTTCCCTGGACAAACTCTTGGCAGCCACCTCCAAGCTCGAGCAACTCCAAAGCCAGCCGAATGTGGACCGAGCAGCCCTGGCTGCTGCTGCAGCGGAAGCGGAAGGGGCCCGACGCGAAGCCAGGGCTGCTGCGCAAGCCGCGCAGGCCCAGCAGCAAGGCCAGGCCCAGCAGGGGGGCGCCGCACCGCAGGCTGCCCAGATAGCTCAGGTACAACAGGCAGTTCAGGCAGCGGCAACTGCGGTAGAGAAAGCTGTCAGCGAGTCAGCAGTCGGAAAATCGAAGGTAACGTCAGTCACCGCCCTCGCTCTTGCAACCGGCTTCGACCCGTTCACGACTCCGATTCTGCAGACTGGAGAAAAGAATGCATCAGGGGTCTCGATCAAGGTGAACTCTCCAAATTCGATTCAGCAGAAGAAGCGGCTTCGCACTCAACTTGATGTGCTCGAACCCGTTACGCGCGGGGGCATGCGCCAGTACCTTCTGGACTTAAGCGGCCCAACACCGCAGCTGCTTCTCAAGCGCACGGGCTTTGTGCCCAATGGCGTGAAGAACAAGCGGTACTGGATCAGTCAGAAATTACAGCCGGGGACATACGGACTACTTACTACCTTTTTGCCCTCAACTCCGGGGATGCAAGGCCTAGCGGTGTATAACACAATTGAGGTCACTGAAGCCCCGAAGAAGAAAAAGAAGAAGCGGTAACAAAACCTTGATCAAGGAGACCGAAAGAAACCCGTTGCAATCGTCGGAGCCAGTATTTTCATAGTGTCCGCGGCGCTGATCGCACCATCCGCGCATGCGGCCCCTGCGAGCACTGTGCAGGCCGCCATTGACGCAACGATCGCTCGGGCTGATATTGACGGTTTCGACGTCATCAGAATCGTTCGGTCTAGTAAGTCACATTTGTGGCCGGCCAGCACGATCATTGTGGGTGCAGGTACAAAGGTTTGTCACCACGTGGAAAGAGACACGGAGAGCGATAGTTTCTAGAACATCCGGACTCGAGCCTCTGGTGAATTGCTCGGAATGCAAGGAACCCAAGACAACGTCGCCTTTTCAACAATGTTTCCTTGCTGACCCCAAAGCGGTATTGGTAGCTGCGGGGATGGATCTGCCGGAGTGGTTCACGGTGAGTGCACGTGAGGATGATGCAGCTGAACTCTCCATCACACTGCCCGCCCTACGTGATCCTGACACTGACCTCAGCGATGATCAACTCGAACAGGTTGCAGGTGATGGAATTACCATCCTTGTGTATTGGACGTGCAGTATTCCATGTTAAGTAGATAGTGGGAAAGTAGGCATTGTTGGCTGGCCCGCCCGTAGTGATGATGGTGGGCGGTTCGTGGGCGGGAGTTCACTGACCTTGGTGCACCGGTAGGTCAAGACCGCAGTGGTCGATGATGAGTTGCCCGCGGTAGCCCATCACAATCGTGTTTTCACGGTAGTCGGGCTGTATATGGCCGCCATGATCTTGACCTTGCGAGAGAACGGCCTATGAGAACACAGCGAACAAGAGTCCTGCAGCAACCGCCGCGGTGATGATCGCGACCAGTACTCGATAAATCACCCACGGTGAGTTGATGAAGTTCTGGCTAATGGCAAGGTCACGATCCTCAACCATAATTCCCTTCGTACTGGCCTGGACATCCTTGATACCCGAGTCGTTCCACAGCCACAACATGAAGTTGACCCCCACGACGACAATCGCGAAGGCGACCTGTACCCCGCTCGAACCACCGCTCGCGACAACATCGTTCGCGAGAGCAACAATGCCCAAGAGCAGAATATTCGCGAAGACAAAGAAGCCGAACCCAACCAGGACATCACGTTGCCGGACGGCGCCCCAGAAATTATTATGATCAGACGTTTTCTATTTCCTCACTGTTATGGAGCGGATGTAGATAGAAGCACTTAGGCCGATACGGATGCATCGACCCTGACGGGCTTTTGCTTCCAATTCATGATGCAGGCAACAAGCGTGACTATTGCCAATGCCAGGATGATGAAGAATTGCCATGGCGGTCCGCCGGCGCTCTGTCCGTAGTCGTAGGTAATGCCAAGGTAGGCAGCCACCACTAATTGGCTGAGTATCACGGTGACGATGGCAACGACACCGACCCGCGCAAGACTGTGACCACTGACCAAGAGGGAAATCACGATGATGGCGGCGCCCCACAAAGCTACGTTCAGCACCCACACAACTTCGACCGACGCGGCAATGTCCAGGGTTCGTCCCGTCAGGTCAACCCCATCCCATTGCTTGGACGCTTCGCTCTCAACCGAACCGATTCCACTGAGTGATCCGATGAGCAAGAAGATGCCAAAGACGATCAACCAGATACGTACATTAAGGAATTTCACTCTCTTCTCCTTCGTTAGTAGTTTGCGAAGATCTCGAACGTGACAGGACCGACGATGCCGGCGGCTTTCAACATTTCCTGCATGTCTGCCTGTTGCGCCATCGCCAGAAAGCCTTCGGCAGCATCTTGGGTCTCGAATTCATGCAAGACAACTACATCGTTGCCGTCGACAACAGAACGCAGGCCAGCTTCGCCGGTGACGCCGAGCGCTGCGAGTTCTCCGCGCTGTGTCTCGTAGAGAGCCATCCACTTGTCAAAATCTTCAACCTTGTGCCTAGCCAGCAGTGTGAACATGTCCTTGTTCCTTTCCGGGAGATAGTCGAGGGGCCTAGGAGGGCGGGCCGAATAACGCGGACATGTCCGAGACTCCCCAATGCGCGACCAATTGGCCGTTACGCCATTCGAGTACGTCAGCGAAAGGCATGCGCACCTGTTGCCCCTGCCCTGTCATACCCATCATTTCGCCTGTGAAGGTGCCGACGAAAGCACCGAAGGCGGCCACCTTGCTGCCTTCTTCCACCATCAAGTCGATCTCGACGCGTATGTCTGGAATGCCGCTTTTCATCATGCCGAACATCATTCGTGCCAGTTCTCGCCCTTCTGCTTCAATTCCTGGAATCGTGTCGTGTTCGACGAAATCGACAGCGAAATACTTGTCCACCATCGCGTTGACGTCATCGGTGGCCGACATCTCGGCGTACACGTTCGCCATCAGGTCCTTGAGCTCAGACATTCATGTCTCCTTCGCTGTGTTTGGGTCACGCAACTCGGTTTTCCTTTGTATCTGGCTCAGCGTAGGGACGGGATTACAGGGCGTCTTGTACGAAACGATCGCTTTGTGGGAACTGGAGCCGATTCAGCCTTGGCGTCCACGTTCCAATTGCGGAAGCAGGCTACCAGGATCGAAGCGCCCCAAACCGCGAGATGGACACCCCAGACGATCTCCGTGCTCTGCGGTTGGCGAAGAGTTCGAGTGCGATGTGACCAACGGCTCAGACCAGCCGGACATCTGCAATTACTCCACTAGGACAGTGATCCGTTGGGACTCAAGGTCGACACCCGCGTCCGTTCGCATCTTCTGTAGTTCGGGGCTGCTCACCGCTTCTTGCATTCTTTCCATGGAATCCATTTCGAGCACCTGGTACACGCTCGAATCGTCATCCATATCGTGACCGTAAGCCAAAACGGTAATGCCAAATTGCTCGCGGACAGCATCCGCGGAATGAAAGAGTTCGACCCACTTCGCATATCCCTGTGTGATGCGCACATTCATGATGATCTTCATTGCAAGCCTCTCGTTCGTAAAGCGACTAGACGGAGCGCTCGTCTCCGCGGGGCACTGAAGAAACTAGGACATCGCGTCCGGCACGTCTTGTACGAAACGATCGTCCTTAGCCCGTGCGATCAAGTGGTGAAGACGCAGGCAGTTCCTCGAAGAAGAGAGTGTCGATACCCACCTTTGGCGCCGCTCGGTATTCAGACGGGGTTAGCCCTGAGTATTTCTTGAAACTGTGAGTGAAGTGCGCCTGGTCGTGATACCCACATTCCGCTGCTACCTGGGCCAGGTTGACCTCTGGTGCTTGAATGCGATCTAAGGCTTCCCTGAAACGAAAGAGTGCCTCGTAGCGATCCAGCGTGGTCCCTAACCAAATTTTCGCCAAACGATTCATGTGCACCGACGAGTAGCCACTCTTGTCAATCAAAGTTTTGCTCAACCAAAAGGGATCTGCCTCTCGCAATGCATGCTGCCCGTGACGTATGAAGGACACGAACGGGGGAATGTCTGATTGAGCACGCAGACGCTGGAGCAAGTAGCTTTCTAAAAAGTGGGCACGTTCCGAGAATGACGGTAGCGAGTTCAGTTTGTCTTCGATCATCGCAAGATCACCTTGGATCATGGTTGGTTCGATAGTCCGGTTGTGCACCTCAAAGGCCGGGATTCCGAACAGCAACTTTGCCGCGATCGGCGCCATCATCACAATGACTACGCGCGTTTTCGGTGCTATGACCACTTGTGGCTTGGTCTGCGCTCCAAAAAGCAGCGAGAAGCTTCTCCTCGACCCACGCTCTGAGGCAGTATCGTTGCCCATATAAAAACTCTCGACATTCGCTCCGTCGAGAAAAAATGCGACTTCGACGCTTCCGTTGGGCATGATCCACGCCCGTTTGACGTAATCTCCCATAGTAGCCTCAGCGATGACGTCGACAACCCCACCAAGACTTGGGGGCACGTACACCTTTAGATCGTCAAACACGTAATTCCCCGTCTGTCAAGAAACTTGAACGCATCTAATCTAGTGCTGTGGGATCTATCGCGGTGATGAAATAGCAAACCATGATAAAAAGTTCACACTTCCGTAACCTTGCCTACCACGGCGACCGAGAGCGCAACCGGCCCCACTTTGATCCGCGGTCACTCAGGCAGAGAATTGCGCGCACCCGCAGGTTTCCCAAACTGCCGAGCATGCACCATTACAGCTTCCGCACACCAAAGTGACCGAGCTAGATTGCGTGACTTGATACATGACAGCCCTTGCTAGCACAATCGTGTATTCCTAGGACGAGAACATCACCCAGAGTATCGAGACCAACACCCAGAGCCTCGACGGATGCCCATCAAAAAGCGCACGCGGGTACTCTGCGAAACACTACGCAAAGCTAGCCACTAGCTAGAAACCTGGGTAGTGCAACGGGTATTAGTCGTGGCCCCGCCTAGGGTGTGGTGTTTCACGACTTAGTTAACCCCGGACCTCTACGCATTACGAGTGCGTTCATACCCTCGAGAAACCGGTAGGGGCTCTCTGTTCACGAGGGATCTATTGCCACTTCCCAGGTGTAGTGTAGCCATCGTGCAGTCAAAGATTGCCCTTACTTCGCTCGTGGTGGGTGTCATGGGCGCCGTGGTGCTCACCGGAACCCCGGTCCACGGCAGTACCGGTGACATCACTATCGACAATCCGTTTCCTTACTGCGCGTGGTGGGTGGAAACATCGACCCAATCGACGAACGTCGCTGAGCCGGACACCAACGCCGCGTATTGGACCACACCCTTCGCAGTCGGCGACACCCCGATCACGATCAACGGGAACTTCGTGGATGCTCGCTACTTCTCCTTGCAGGTGTACGACTCCGCTGGCCAACCGGTTGAGGTCACGAATGCAGCTGGTGATCTGACCACCGAGTTCTCGACTCTGGCTGATTTCGAGATCAACCCCGATTCCGGGCAGGACAATCCTTTCGAAACAGGTGTCTATCTCGACAAGCCGGTCGGCTTCGAGGTCCAGATCGTGCCCTACACGGCAGGGGAGCCGGTTGGAAATACCTCGACGAACACACTCGCGATGCCGGCGACCGGGTCCTTCGGCTTCGTGATGATCCGCACTTACGTACCCGATTCCCTGCCCTATCCGCAGTCCGTATTCGGAGCCGGGGTGCCCGAGGCCACCTCAATCCCGGATGCATTCGACTTGGAGGCCACGGGACTGCCGGGCATCACGGTGCAATCCGAGACTGATGCATCACAGCTACCGCTGTGCTCGTCTACCGATGGTGCTCGCTTGACCTGGTCTCCGCCCGATGGACTTGCTAGCGAGGCGGCGCCGGTGCTCCTCGAACTGATTACCGGGCCCCGCTACAAGTCCAAGCAAGAAGCCCAGGACTCCACTTTGTTCCAAGATGTGGCGTCGGGTGCTGGATCGCAGTTGTCCTTCGTCCGCACTAAGTCAGCAACCACGCCATTCCCGAACGGCAACTCCGCCTATGTCGCTGCGCCTTACGAACTGCGTCCCGGGCAAGCCGTTGTGGTGTTTGCCAATCTTCCGACCACGCCATGGAACGCAACGGACTCGGGGGCTGGAACGGCGATAGATACGGCGGCGCAATGGCCGGTAGGTGCCGTCCCGGTCAACTGGCAGGACGGTGCGCCCACCGACTACCAGTTGCGTTACCTATCGGCGTGCACGTATGTCCTCGCGCCGCCCTTCCCGGTCACGAGTGTTGAGTACGGGTGCGCCACCGATACCCAGTTGCAAGCAGGGCCGGCTAATGCGAGCGCGGCGCGGGGGGCTCTGGGTGCACCACGGATGATTGTTGTCACCTATCCGGGCGAGAAATTCAAGCCGAACAAAGCAACCGGTCCGTTTACCTGGCTGCCGGCGCGTCGATCGAATGCCGATGGAATCCAGGCCCTCGCACTTCGCAACATGCTGCCGAGCACCGAGTTCACGAACTCGGCCACTCAGGTCAACTACACAGCAGATGAGGAAAAGACGGCCACGACCATGGCTGCGGTCACCTCACGTGTGATGGGCGCCTACTACCCCGAGGGCTACGTATGCGAAATCTCGACGTTGCGAGTTCTTGGACCCATCGAGTGCGCGAGGTTCGCCTCGCAAAGAGCAGCCTGCCTTGCAGCACTGAAGCAACGTGATGGAGAACGCGGCGCTCTTGTTCGAGAGCGCACTGTTCGTGAATGCCTTCAGGCTTTGCGAAAAGACGTACCCGCCGCCGGTGAGTTTCAAAATATTCGCGGGTGCTTGATCGGCGCGAACAGTTCATGCGCCCATCACGACCTGCGCCGATCGGACCTGTCTGGGATCTTGATGCGCGGCGCTGATCTACGACGGTCGCGGTTAGCGGCAGCCGACTTGTCCGAGGCTTCGATGGAGCGCGCCATCTTGCGGCACGCGAACCTGCCGGGCGCAACGCTCGCCGGTGCCTCGGCACGGCTCGCGGACATGACCGCAGCCGACCTGTCCAGCACCAACGTCCGCAATGCTGATTTCCGACAAGCTTCGTTGGCTCAAGCCCGCGCGCAGAATGCCGATCTAAGAAACACCAATTTGCGCGGAGCCAATCTCACCGGCGCCGATCTTCGCGGCGTGGACCTTCGCGGCGCAGATTTGACCGGCGCGGACCTTCGTGGGGCCGATCTCACCGGCGCGCGGATCAGTGGGGCGTCGACAGCGTCCGCTGTGGTGGATCCCGGTAGCCGCATCGCCACCACCCCGGGAGTCATCGTCGATAACCGGCCGGCGCCTGTTGCGCCGAGTCGAGCGTTTCCTGCGCGTTCTTCCTAGGGCGACAGGGTGCGTCGTTGGGCGAAAAATTTCCCCTGCCCATGCTTGCGCCAGACGGCAATGACCTTAGATCGTTACACAGGTTTCTTTGACGACCATCTGGACCAGGTCGCCACCAGATTGGATGACCTGCTCGCCGATGCTGATCGCGACCAAAATGTCACCACCGGCCGACACCAGAACCACTTAAGAATCAGCAGTTAGCGAGAAGACATTGACCTTAAACGCTTTTTGGATGTGGCCCCGGCAGGATTCGAACCTGCGACGCACGGTTTAGGAAACCCTGTCGTTTGTGAGGAAGACGAGGATGAGGATGAAGAGTTGTGAGGAAACAGAAACACCTGGTGGCATGTAGTTGTAGGGAGAACCATTAACGCGTGCCACGGATTTGCCACGAAAGGAACTCCGATGGCATGCTGCGATTTGAGGGATAGCCGTACGAGAACGGTTCATTGAGCTTTTGTTTTGGTGAGACCGAAGTAAAGTTCAAAGTGGTATTCAAGGAGTAAAGGTCCGAAATTTTCAGCGGGCTCAACGGTTGGAGAAGTGAAAATGAAAAGGCAAAAAATGGCCATTCGGGTTGGCTCGCTAGCGGTGGCGACGGCATTTGTCGCAGTGAGCGCAATTACTGTCCCCTCGACCGCAGCCGGTAACGACCAGTACGAAACCGCTGTTGAAGGAGTCCCCGATACCGGTTTCTCCCAACCTTTTGCAGGGCTTCCCGCTTATGAACTCTTTGCCCCAGGGGAGGCGCGTGGACCAATCCAGGTCAATGAAGAGCTTGGTCAAATTCGCGCAGATTGGATCGCGTCAAGACTTGGTTTCGCCAAAGAGAAGGCCATGACCAAGGAGCAGTACCGACAATTTGTCACTGGTAGAGGAGTGGACGGCATCTCGGCTTCGTCAATCATTGCCGCCGAACTCGTGAACTACAGCGTGACTGCTTTGACGAACACGCGAGCTAACCCCTACACCCGAATTGTCGATGGCGGGCGGTCTGAAATCGTGCTCGGTTCCTACGGTTTGATTGTTAGCCCAGATGGCATGCTCTCTAGTCCTGCAATTGACTCTTCGCCGGTACGTCAAGTCAATTGGGTACTTGCACCAGATGTGATCTGCAATTTTCCAGATCTCCCAATTCCAGCCGGAATTCCATGCGGTTACATGGGAGAGTGGATGCGGAAGAACGGTGCCCGCGACACTCTGGCAGCACTTTATTCCTCTGCCTACACGCCCCTAGTTCCGTTTGGATACCGGTCCCAGGGAACCTCTGAACCGTTGGAGCTACTGGAAAATACACGCGCGGACGGTTCCCAGGCGACACTGGGAATGGCAATGGCTCCGTCGATCTGGATCGTTAACTTCCTGTTGATCTACGCATTGAATCCTGAACTGGCCGCGAAAATGCCGGCATACTGGCAGGCCATTCCCACGGAAGTCGCCCAAGCGCTGTATGCCTCAGAGAACGGTGACACACCAGGGCAAATTCCTTACTCCCAATACCGCCAGTTCTTTGAGTAGTTCTGGTGACTGCGGCTGTCGAACATGTTTTACTTCATGAATGTGAAGGTGTGACGGAAAGTCCCATTCTTTAGTTTCTTTGTGGTGACAATTCCGCGAGCGCCAATGTAATCACCTGTTCCACCGACAACAACTGCGGTAACGGGCGCGTTGTCATTAGCAAAATCGGGAGCAGCGGTCGCCGTGTATTGCGAAGCGCCAAGGACCACTATTTGGCCGTCCTTCATATTGAATACGAGTTCGCGAAACCGGTCTTCTTCGTCGACTCCATCAAGTGTGACATCGAATGTGGTGACCTGGCCGATCACTTCACCGATCTTCTTGCGTTTTAGATTCCGGAGGTCGGCAGCGAAGAAGAGCACCGCCCCAGTGGTGCTGGCTTCCGTGTGTGCGGCAGTCGCCAAAGTGGGGGCATCCTGCATGACTACGAGTTTGTTTGAGTCAGCAGCGTTAGCTGCGGGGCTGACTAAAATTGTTGCTGCTACCAAGGTTGCAGCAAGACTTGATGTGATTGTAAGCGCAAGTCGATTTTTCTTTAGATTCATGAGGAATTCATACCACACATTACCTGAGGCTTTTCACCAAGTCTGCTAGCGCACTCGGTGAATCAAGTCGATTCCCCATGGACCCGACCCCAGATCAAGATCTGTCACTAGTGCATGTGGATCGCATTCCTCGAGGGCCTCTAATGCCTCTGCAACCGTGGCATAAGCGTGAACGTGAAACCCTGATCCCGTCAAGCTGCTCGTCACGGCAGTCCGGGTGAAATCTTCGTCCTCAACGAAAAGGATGCGACGTTGTTTGTGAGATTCAGTTAATGACGTTGCAGTTTCATCCACTCGC
>Ga0213868_10005060_pt1 | contig 11913 bp, 11 predicted proteins | sample PICome_9_FD_160087 | JGI IMG/M metagenome (GOLD analysis project Ga0213868, IMG submission 160087) | Coastal seawater microbial communities near Pivers Island, North Carolina, United States - PICO127 | ecosystem: Environmental > Aquatic > Marine > Coastal | place: USA: North Carolina...
TTCGAAGTAAATCACTTTGGTTTTGTCGCAGAGGTAACTTTGCAGCTCGGCATGGTCGGTGAAGTCGACATAGCAGATATCGATGCCGAACTTTTTCAGTCCATGTTCCATAAATGAAAAGGTGCAACCATAGAGAGTTTTGTCGACGAGGATTTGATCGCCGGGACCAACTAATGTCCAGAGTGTAGCGGTGATTGCACCCATACCTGATGCGGTTGCCAGCGCAGCCTCGCCCTCTTCCAGGTCCGCTAGTCGGGTTTCGAGAATTTCCTGAGTAGGGTTGGAGATGCGGCTGTAAAAGTGGCCTTTTTCTTCTCCTGAAAAACGTCCAGCACCCTGAGCCACACTGTCAAAGGCGTAGGTTGAGGTCATATAAATCGGAGGATTGAGAGAACCTTCGTTGGCGGATGAATCATAGCCAGCGTGCACGGAGCGGGTAGCGAAGGAGAGTTTTTTATTGCGATCAATGGACATGATATTGCTCTGTAAAAGGTATTTTATGTAACTAGAATAAACCTCCCGAGCGGGTTAAATCTTACCTTATAGTTTGTTAAATTTATTAAAAATAGCTATATTCACCACATTATTAATATTTGCAGGTGAATTATGCCAATTCCAAAGCTAGATCGAATGGATCGTCGTATTCTTGAGGAAATTCAGACTGATGGCAGCATTAGCAATCTCGAACTGGCTGAGCGAGTTGGTCTTTCGCCCTCCCCCTGTGCTCGTCGTGTAAAGCTGCTTCAAGAGAGCGGCATTATTAGCCGGCAGATTACGGTCCTAGACCAAAAGAAGCTGGGACTGCCAATTAGTATTTATATATCCGTGAGCCTGGATCATCAGAGTACAGATCGGTTGGCGAATTTTGATAGCAAGGTTAGTAGCTGGCCTGAGGTAGTTGAGTGCTCATTGATTACGGGCAGCGACACTGACTATTTATTAAAGGTGGTTATGCCGGATATGGATTATTACCAACGCTTCCTGTTGGATAAGCTTAATCAGGTTGCCGGAGTAAGCAGCATTAAAACCAGCTTTGTATTGCGGCAGGTGGTGCAGCGAACCGAGATGCCGCTGGATCATATTTGACCGCTATCGATAGCGGTCATCCTGAGAGAGCGCAGCGAACCGAAGGATCTCCTTGGGTGTACTGCCTTTCGAGGCAGGTGCCGATTGGATGAGATCCCTCAACTACGGTCGGGATGACAGGGTACTTGGTCAGGATGACAAGCTCTGAGCGGATGACGGTCTAAAAAGGCATAACAGGCTGGGCACTTCAGCAGTAGATAAACTACTCCCTAGTTACTTAATGCCTCAAGCTCTTTCGCGGAAGAGACAGCCAAACTGAGATCTTTTAACAGCCCATTCTCAATACTATAAATCCACGCATGCACTGAAAGATCCTCACCGCGCTTCCAGGCACTCTGAACCACCGTGGAATTACACACATTGGCAGCCTGCTCTAGGACATTTAGCTCACAGAGTCGCTTAAACTTTGCGTCACCCTCCAGCTGACTCAACTCCTCAGCATGAAAACGACTGACGTCTTTAATGTGGCCCAACCAATTGTCGATCAGACCATTTTCTTCATTGCCCATGGCAGCTTTGATACCGCCACAACCGTAGTGACCGCAGACGACAATGTGTTTAACTTTCAGTGCATCCACTGCGTATTGAATAACTGACAGGCAATTGAGATCTGAGTGCACAGCGACATTGGCAATATTTCGGTGAACGAAAATCTCACCAGGGGGAAGTGCAACTATCTGATTGGCTGGCACGCGGCTATCTGAACAGCCAATCCAAAGATACTCTGGAGCTTGTTGTTTGGAAAGCTGGGTAAAAAAATCCGGATTCTTGTCTTTAACCTCACTGGCCCACTTAACGTTTCTGTCGAACAGATGTGATAGATTTTTCAAGACTGGTTCATCCTCTCTAGGGCTGCCATAAGGGCGTTTCATCCGTCCGTATTTTACAGATAGCGGGCACAATTAATAGCCTGTTAGATGAATAGTCGGCTGAATTAAGAGCCACTGAGGAGAATCCCCGCTGGAGTAGTTGGGTCAGGCCGCGCACTGGTAAAGGCGCGCATCAATGACCGACTGATATCTTCACCCAAGTACTCCGTTAGTTTTTGCTCTCGGTATAGAGATGCATCTCTAATCATCTGAATGCCCTGCTGAGGATTCGACTTGCGCACAAAGTAGCCTTCGATCATCTGTTCCTCGCCATCCGAGATAATTTTGTAAGCCGACAATATCTGGTCGTCATTCAAATAATAGCGCTCTCCAGCCGCCTTAAGCTGTACGAAACGGTTATCCAGATTGGCCAAAATTTTCAACCCGTCATTATCACCCATTAACTGCTTGAGCTTGTTGCGCTGGGCCATAAGCGTACTGGCGTCAAAGGCATAACCCTGCTGGCTGTTATAGATAGGCGCCAAGGCCATATAGCTATCGCGAAAGTTCTGCTCCGTAAAGCGTACCCCGCTCTCAAGTAGTCTGGCGGCCAGTGATGAATAGCGCATACGATATTCTAAGGCGCCATTCTCAGTTAAAACTTCAGCCCTAACTAGCTCATCAACACTGGCTGCCAGCTCGTCAGCGATACTCAGCTTTTTCGATCGCAACTGATACTCGCGCAATGCAATCTGATCTCGCGCTGACAAAAAGCTCTGAGATACCAGAGGAGAAAAGCCCTGCCCCAAAGACTTTTGGGTATAACCCTGCCCCGCAAACAAGCTCGCCATAGTGCTGCGCAGCGACTTCTCACCCTCTATTTTGGATTCAATTTGCCGAGCTAATCTATCGGCGCTTTTCGCTTGCCAATACTGATCATCAAACTGCTGCGATCTAGCGCTATTTTGAGTCATAAGCTCCTGCAGAATAAGCATTCTTGCCTGCTCGTCGCTCAAACCAATAGTCCTCAGCTGTCTCAAGTCGCTATATTGATAAGTATGGGCCACTGAGCCAGCCTCGATTTGAGGGGCCGCATCGCCAGAGGGATCGACTACTGATGCTGCAGAATCAGTGCCCGCGGCGATGTCATCTTCAGCATTAGTAGTATAGAGAAAGCAAATTGCCGCTAGATTAAGCAGCAATGACAGCGCCAGTATTATTTTGAATTTCATATTCACCCTTTTATAGCAAGTTAATTTCCATATAACCTGTAGTGAATATAGGTGAGATTTGCAGAGTCTGCCGAGGCTATCTATTACGCGGCTAAGGGTTGTCGATTAAAAGGTTCGAGAGTCAGCGCTCAATGCTGACTCCAGGTCTGCTCAGCCGCGCTAAGGGCACCACTGTTATCAGCGTCCCAGCCCTTCGCAAAGGTGTTGGTGAGCTGAAGGAAACCATCCCCAGCCTGGCCGTTTTTCGGCGTTGCGCGCAGAGTGTAAGTAGAAGCTGAGGAAGCCTGAACAGTGATGTCATAAGATTTGGTGCCGCTATCCCGCGGTGATTCTTGCAGCTGTGCGGGCAGTGCAACGGCGGTACCTGCAGTGTCTCGATCGTAACGGTTGTTTTCGGTGTAAAAGCGCTCCATAAATTGGGCGGCTTCCATAAGTACTGCCTGGGCATCGGCGCGGCGGGATTGAGTCACCTGATTGAGGTAACTGGGATAGGCGATAGAGCCGAGAATGGCGACAATGACCACTACAATCATTAGCTCTATAAGGCTAAAACCACCGGTCTTTCGCCGCCCTGTTGGGCTCTTGGCGTTACTCATGTAGAACTCCTTTCTACTTCATCGCTATCAATTTAATCGCTTTACTATTATCGCGATCCACATACAGCCAAATACTGTCGCCACGTTTTAAATTAATCAGAGCAATAGAATCTCCCTTTGGGTTATAAATCGGCGTATTAAAAGGCACATAAAACTCTCGATCACTGGCTACAAAAAGCCGTTTTTCAGAGTCGATATAACTGATGCTGACATGATGTTTTTTCCAACTGGGATCTATCTCCGAGTTAGCCGCTGCCGCCAAAGAGATCAGCGACAACAACAGGGCCAGATAGAGGCTATTGAAACGAGCTAGGTAACTGTGCATTTGAATTTTCCTATTTATCGAATTTCTCGCCAGGGTGTTTGGCGATTGCGTCCTGAATCTTCAAGTATGGATTCGAGGTTGCCCTTAGAAGTAGTGACATATTTAGATTCTGTGCGACCATCTGGATGATTAATGATGCCCGGACGTGACAGTATGCCGGCATTTTTGCGCTGGATACCTGAACCATGGACATAGTCATCATTGCCATCGCCATCGATATCACCAAGATTGATCATATCCGCATCATTGAATTGACGGTCTTTATTGAAATCAAATACTGATTCGTCGAGTCGGCCCCCATTTAGCGCATCCACTTCCATCAGCCAACTGCTACCCTCACCATCACAGGGATCACTAGCGGGAGTCAGGGTGACAAAGATCACTCGGCCGCCACGCAGAGTCGGCGGCTGCTGAATGCGCTCTCCGGATTCCGGGAGGTCTATATACCAGCCAAGTTTTTCACTGGTATCAATTGGACTGGTGCCATCGTCCCAGACAATTTTCGTATCTGACACTACTCTAGCGCGCAGATCAGTGGCCGGAGCACTGTAGTTAGAAATGGTTTGTTCAAGTAAACGTGAGCGATCAAAGCCATTAGTATTATTGCCATTGCGATCCCATATCGCGTAAAAAGTCTGCTGGCTGCTATCGATCAAATCACTTTTCCCCAGATACTGACCAGTACCAAAATAAACCATAAAACCCTCAGAGGTAGGATGGCTTTTAACCTTGAGATCAGAAGTTATGGGCTGAGCAACGCCTGAGACTTCGGCAACAAAAAGTGGCTGAGGACTGCCGCTGGAACCATAGGCGGTTCCCCAACTATTAATGTTGCTGCTGGAGAGATCGAAAGCCCAGACATTGCCAAATAGATCCGCTCCATAGATGCGGTCAACAATAAAATCACCATCTGCATCCACAACACTGGTGCCAATAATGCCATTGGGCCGTGACAGTCCTTTCGGGTCATCAGCGATGCCCATCTTGGTGTCGAGCTTTTTAATAATGCTGCCGTCTTCGGCATCGAGAATATAGATCACGCCATTACCAGTGCTGCTAGCATTGCCATCGGCTTCGGTGGAGTTAACACCATTGCCGACAATAACGCCCCACTTACCATTGGCCAGGCGGACTAGCGAGGGTTTTGAAAAGCTGTAACCCAGATCCACATCATCTTGATCGGTAAATTCCCAGCGCGCTATGGCTGCCGCATTGCTCTCGGCAAAGCCGGCTGGATTAGTGATATCCAAAGCAAAGTAGCCTTGCCCGCCAGTGCCTAAAGCAGACACTAGTAGACTGTGCCAGCTATCAGCATAGAAGACATCATTAGCCGTTATTGGACCATCGACAAAGTTTTTATGGCTGTAGTCTGGCTGAGACAGCTGCCACAGATTATCGAATATGGCGGCTGGTACATAGGCCAGCTTCTCCCTGCCATTTGAAGTATCAAAGCCATGCAACATGCCATCATTGGCACCCACATAAACCATTGCTGCGCGGTTTTTATAGCTGGCTTTAAATGCAGCATAGCTATCCCCTTCAGGGAAAGCGGCGGAAGAAAAATAGAAGCGCTCAGGTGGCCCAATATAAGTGGGAACTGAAGCAATAATATCCCCCAGGACCGATTTACGGTTGCGGAAATCGCCACCATTGCCTTTGGCAATTTCCTGGCCACGGGCGCCGCGAAGATAGTTCAGTCGCGCGGGACCACGATTGTTGTCCGGCTGTTTTAACGATACCTTGCGGACAGACCCGAGCTCTGATGTCCAGCGAAAAGGTATCGGCGTACCATCGGCATGGCGAGTAATAATCACCCGATCTATAGGTCTAGTTTTGGATACTCTTTTGCCCAATTCCGGGCAAAACCCACCGGTTAAACTACAGGCTGCATCCCATGCCGAAGGACAGATATTACCCAGAGCAATCGGGCCACAGTTAGTGCCATCAGAGATCGGCTGGGCGATTAAATTACCGGTCCAGTCGTTGGTGGTGAAGCGGGCGAAAAATAGCGCAGTATCAGATGAAATAGTTCCGGAGTTAAGAGCCGCTGTGGCAAATGAACCTGTTCGCTCCAAAACGCTGTTAATAACGTCGGTAAAAGCCGATACCAGATCCTGAGGATTTTGTGCTGACAAATAGGCTCCGCGAGAATTGATTGATGCGTGCCAGAGATCATCAACTTTTGCCTGATCATTGCCCCCACTTGCAGAGGGCCAGCCCAGAGTGCCATCGAGTAGGTCATCGTAGTCGCCGGGGAAAGCACGCTCACCAGACACCCCGAGGCCAATCATAAAGTTGACCATATGCTGCCAATTGGCGGGATCATTGACCGGATTCCAGAAAATATCACTGTTGTCGGTATTGCCATCACCATCAATATCCGATGACAGATCACTGACACTCAGCGGCACATTATTGGTTGCCGCAGGACGTAAATCACGATGCCAATAGTGAAAAGCAACATCTGCCAAGTAGGTCGAGTTATTGTCTTTAAAGGGCGCTCGGGGCACATAGTTATTGACCCCATAATCATTGGTTAAGATGCTATGGCTACTGTTGTCTGCATTGCCAATTCCAGATGGCGAGCCGCTATTCCACTCACCATCGGTCATCATAATATGAAAGTTCTGCCGACAAGAGCGCTCTACCGAGGTGCCATCTGAGGGGGCATCTCTATAGGGGGCTGCAGTCTCAAGATATTCTCCCACCTTGTTCATGGCGGTTAACAACGGTGTGCCACCGTTCGCTGGCAGGCTTAGCAACCAGTTGAAAAATGTTTCTCTGCGCGTGCCCGAAAATGGCTGCACACCGGTTAGCGTGCTGTTGTTAATGCGCTGATAACCAACACGAATATTCGAATTAAAATGTGAGAAGGCCAGAGACGCAGCGGTCTTGGTGACATAAACACGCTTGCGGTAATAGGAGTACCAGTTGGCAAAATTAGTCCGCTCGTCCGCACTGCCAGTAACACCGCTGCCGGATGTCTCACTGACCACAACTTTTTTATAGCAGTCATCATCGCCCACTGTGCCATTGCAATTATTTAGCGAATCATCGAACAGATAGTAGTAACCTGGCTCCGACGTCGAGCTAGCATAGCGGTAATAGAAACCATCAGAATAATTCGATGAACCACAGTGAGTTTGATTGATACCGCCCCAGCTCGGTCTATAACTCGTGGAAAGATTCTTAGTGCAGCTACCACTGCCGGTTTTGTTAAAGCCATCGTCCCAAGCCGCGGTAAATGAAGCATTACCCAAACTGACACCCTGTTCATCGACTGGGGGATCATAAAGAATCTCTGGATCATAATAAATTTTATTAAACGCCGCGGACTTGGCTCTTTTAGTTGAACGGTAATCGCCAACGCTGGTGGGCATAAATGACCAAGCCATGCTACCTGAGTCATCCATGGTTAAGATAATATTCGGGTCGACTCCGGCTAGTGTAAATAGCGGTGTGTCACTCAGGTCAAACTGCTCTGCCACAGGCTGCCAGCTGACACTTAAGCTGGTTATGAGCAGAAGGCTCTTTATTAGCTGAGGGCTCTTTATCCGCAGAGGGCTCTGGAGAAAAAATCGCGCGCTTCTAGATTCTTTTTTCATCAGTTTTATGCCTCAATTATTGTGTTTTTCTAATGTCGTTTGCAAAATCGAACGGGCACCAGGTGAGCGCCCATTACCCAGTGCTGAAACGCGGTAATAGAAAACGCCGGTGCGTGTCGCCAACGTGTCGGGGTCATTGTCCGAAGGTTCAAAACCTGACTCTTCGATAACATATCGCGGCATCGCATAGAGATCGTCAAACAGACCGGTGCCACTGCCAGAGCTGCTGCCATAAACAAGACCACTGCTAGACCAGTCAAAGCTCGATGAGCCGATCGCATCAGAGGTCGAACCAGTCTGCCAAACACCGCTGCTACCATCGGCACTGGACTCGATTAAGTCCGGCTGAAATAAAAACCATTGTGCGGCATCAATCAGCGCGGATTCGGCAGCCTGAAAAGCCCGTGATTGCTCCCATTCATTAGACGCCATTCGCTCTTCCATCGCAGAGCCACGCATGGATGAGATACCCAGCATCGAGAGGACCAACATATAGATCATCACAGAGATCAGCACCGCACCCTTCTGTGGAGTTTCTTGTCTTGAAAGCTGTATCGAAAGCCGTTTTAAACTGTGTCTTTTACTCATTTAATTAATCCTATTGCGCAGAGCGGCATAGCTCCAGAAGGCTTTGCGCAAGCGCATATCATCGCCAGCATTGGCTTCAGCACCATCGAAACTAAACGATCTTGAGGCACTGGCAATGCCATTCGCCGATTGCAGCAACAGCCCTACACGAACACCGATTACCGCTTCCCAATCGATTACTGCATCGGCGCTGACATAGACATCTGGCTGCTGGTCTCCGTCAGTGTCTTCCGCTAGTAATAACTGCATATCATCAATACCCGACGTCAGCTGCGTTGCGCTATTGCTGTTGAGTGAATATTGATAGAGACCGGGTTCACCAGCGGCATCCACAGCGACAAAATAGGTGTGAGCATCAAAGGACAAAATCTGCGCATCCTCTTGATAGGCTTTGGAAAGGCGATTGGTTGTATTGGCGTTATTGGCATGAGCAATGGTTACTGGAGAACCGTTGGAAACGGATGTGGCGCGAAATAAATCGGCGCTGGAACAATCGGAAATCAAGATCAGATCGTTGGCCGCCAGCCCATCGGGATTAGAGGCTATTTGAATATTGGCATTATCGGCTCCCATATTGCCGGTTAAGGAAACACCGCCGCCGCGAGTGGACTGCAGGGTAATCACATCAGTGCCGGCAACCCTTGTCAGCGTAGTGGGGTTAGTCCAGCCAGTGCCGCCTTCATAAACGGTTAGAGCATCGGCGAAGCTGGCAAATGTGGGTGGAGAATTGGCAATAATATTAGGTGTAATATCTTCCATACTGCGACAGCCCGCGTAGCCAGACATGCGGATATCATAGAGTAGCGCGTCGGTGGCATGGCGACCGTTTTCCTGTACTCGAGCCATCTGCTCGTTCACCGTAAACATCTGCTTGCTGCCGCTGTAGACGTAAATCATCGCGGCGAGCAAGATGAACTGAATGACCATGGCGACCAACAATTCCACCATGCTTAGACCACTCTGGTGAGTCGCTGAGCTTTTTGGATACGGATAACCTATCGACATTATTGCAACCTCACAGCAAGGCTAAACTGCTGGGCATTGCCGCCAGCCAATCCGCGGCTATCATCCCACTGCACCACCAGGGTACAGATCTGAGTGGCGGAGACACAGGCTACCGAGCCGACACCAGACGGCAGTATTGTGGCAAGATTAGTTCGCCACTGAGTCAGGTCAGTCACTTCGATTCCACCTTCCGTTGGCGGCGTCGCGGAGAGAGTTAAGTCATAATCGCCGTTTAAAGCGGCACTTGAATTGGCTCGCAACTGATCAACCATGGCGTTAGAGACCACCGCTGCTTGACTGCGCAGATAGGCACTATGGGTATTCGATACGGCGGCAAGCTGCATTTTCATTACACTAAACAGCCCAATCACCGAGATCAGAATGGCAATCAGCACCTCAATCATGCTCAGTCCAGACTGATGACCGCCAAGACGTTTTAAATTTGTTCCCTGCATTAGCTGCAATCTCCATGACTGACCACTGCCCGGCCACTGGGCTGAAGCGAAATAATTCGTGAGTCAATTGCGTCACAGTCGCCGGGCTCGAGGGTGAATACAAAAGACGCATTGCTGGGAGAGAGGGCTCCACGAGGGGAGAATTCAATGTAGGTATCGCTGGCAGAGTTGGTGGCAACAATCGCCAGGGAGCCATCGCCAGCCAGAGCTTCCCACTGCATTAAAATATCTGCGGAATCATCAAAGTCTGAATCATTGTTGATGTCGGCGACTAGATTCCAACCACCGCTCCAGTCGCTGCCAGCCACAGACACCAAGCGCACATTAGCGCCGCGCTTGATCGCCTCACTGCGTGCCATATTGACGCTATAGAGAAGATCGTTGGCCTGAGAAGTGACCCGGTTATTATCGATAAATGTGATATAGGCGGGCACGCCAACGGCAAGAAGAATCGCGGCGATAGATACCGTGACCATTAGCTCTAATAGTGTGAAACCTTTTTCTCTGATGGCACTAAGCTGGGCATTCATTGATCTAAATCCTACATCCGTTGTAAGAGTAGCCGCGCTTCTCGATCGCGAGCTGTCAGTCACATATTGAGTCTCATCCCAAGACAAAAGTTGGCGGAATAGTAACAACTGTTCAGGGGTATAGACGTGATGCTATTCACATCCACCGCGGATTCAGTCGGTTTTTTTCATAAAATGGCTAGATGGTATTCCGGTAATCAGTGATTGCTGCGTTACGAACGCGCAGGTGTTTACTCAGCTCAGTGTTAATAAGAAAATACTCGCAACATATAGGAGCTAGTCTACTTTTAACAAAGATAAGCGACACCAACTTAAAGGAAGATTAGCGTGGGGTTAAAAAATCACTTCGAGATAATGGCTCAGTACAACCAGCGAATAAATTCACAGCTGTTCTCGAAGGCCATGGAGTTGGAACATTTTGAGCTCGAAAGAAATATGGGTGCATTTTTTGATTCCGTCATAGGGACGCTAAATCACATCTTTATCGGAGACATTCTGTGGCTGTCGAGATTTAAGAGTCACTCAGATAAATACACAGCCCTATCATCCCTCGAGCAGTACCCAGCACCAAACGCCTTAAATGACATACTTTTCACTGACATAAGTGATCTTTGGACATCCAGAATAGAGCTGGATAAAACGATAATAAAATGGATATCTGAAACGGATAAAACTGATTTTCAGAAAGATTTTTTATATAGAGACACTAAAGATTTAGAGTTTCGGAAGAATTTCGGCGAAGTTGTATCCCATCTTTTTAATCATCAAACCCATCATCGAGGTCAAGTGAGCACATTGTTAAAGCAACTTGGCAAAGATATTGGCGTTACTGATCTTATAGTGGATATTCCCAACAGCGAGAGAGGTGCCTGAGCACGGCCCCTAGCTAGCACCCTGGTCATCAGATAACAGCCCAACCTCGTCCGTCGGTTCATCCAGCTCCGACACTGTACCCGAGCCCAGCAACACACCAATCCAGCGTGTCTCTTCTTGATTTTCTAGAGCTATTTTAATCATGATAGTCAGGGGGATCGACAGCAGCATTCCCACTGGACCCAGCACCCAGCCCCAGAGCACCAAGGAAACAAAGACTACCAGTGGCGAGAGATTTAATCCCTTACCCATCCAGCGCGGTTCAACGGCATTGCCCATCACTAGATTGACGACGACAAATCCGGCGAGGGTTAAGCCAGCGGAAAAGACGCCCAACTGAACAGTGGCCAAAAGTACTGCTGGCACTGCGGCGATAAACGAGCCCACGGTGGGCACAAAGTTAAGTAAAAAGGCCAGCAGAGCCCAGAGCACCGGATAGTCCACACCCAAAATGGTCAGCCAAATAAAGATCAGCAGACCGGTGATCAAACTGATGCCAGTTTTAATCGCCAGGTAGCTGTGGACACTTTCTGAAAAGCGGTTGAGCCATTCCTCTGAAACATCTTTGCCGCGGGCCAAGCGCAGCTTCTCACCGAAGCCAACATTCTCTGTGAGAATAAAAATCACTGTCAGCAGAATCATTACCGCATTGGTCATCACACTGCCGAAGGAAGCCAGAGTGCTGCCGGCAAAGGACATCACCACGCTGGGGTCAAAGCTTTCTTGCCACTGCTGAGGATCTATATCTATACCTCGCTGGCTCAGCCAGGACTGCATGCTCACACTCAAGGCAGACAATTTCTCCGTGT
>Ga0213868_10005061_pt1 | contig 11912 bp, 10 predicted proteins | sample PICome_9_FD_160087 | JGI IMG/M metagenome (GOLD analysis project Ga0213868, IMG submission 160087) | Coastal seawater microbial communities near Pivers Island, North Carolina, United States - PICO127 | ecosystem: Environmental > Aquatic > Marine > Coastal | place: USA: North Carolina...
TAAATGGTAAGTATTGCCTAAAATAATTTGAGTACTGGTTTTTAAAATATCTTCTGGAAATATTCCTTTTACTGTACCTTGAGTTCCGACAGGCATAAAGGCAGGTGTATCGATTTCACCTCTTGGTGTTAATATTTTCCCCAGTCTAGCTTTGCCGTCTTGAGTAATTAGCTCAAAAGAAAATTCTTTGCTGAGCATTTAATATTATTTTGATTTAAGAGAGATTATCTTATCAGGATTTGGAACAGAGCCACTATTAGAGTCACCTTTTTTAATCATATCTACAAACTCCATACCTTTAATTACTTTACCAAAGGCTGAATACTGCCTGTCTAAATGTGGTGCGTTATCAAAACAAATAAAAAATTGACTGTTTGCACTATCTGGATCTGCAGATCTTGCGGCTGAAAGTATTCCTCTTGTGTGAGCTATATCAGTAAATTCTGCTTTGAGGTTCGGTAAGTCTGATCCACCTGTACCAGCTAATGATAAATTAAAATCTGAATTATTAGAATTACCAAATTTAACATCACCTGTTTGTGCCATGAAACCATCTATTACTCTATGAAAAACAACACCGTCATATTTGCCGTTATCAGCTAATTCTTTGAATCTTTTTACGTGATTGGGTGCTTTCTCAGGATAAAGCTCTATTTCAACATCACCATAAATTAGTTTTAAAATCATAATATTATTTTGTGCAAATAAGTTAGTAGTTTCTAAACTAAAAAAAAGTATTAATAAATAGATAATTTTTTTCATTAAAGATTATTTTTAAGTTCTTTTGCTGTCGATTTAGTTACAAACCTATCTATATTACCACCTAAATTTGCAATTTCTTTAACAAATTTAGAGGAAATAATTTGATTTTCCACGTCTGACATCAAAAACATAGTTTCAATTTTTGAATTAAGTTTTTTGTTCATGCCAGCCAATTGAAATTCATATTCAAAATCGGAAACCGCTCTTAACCCCCTTATAATTGTGCCTGCATTAAATTTTTTACATAAATCAATTGTAAGGTTATCAAATGGAATAACTTTAATTTTTTTTTTATTAAGTCTTAGGTCTTTAAATAATGAATTATTAATAATTTTTAATCGATCTTCTATAGAAAAGTGATAGTTTTTATTTACATTATCAGTCGTTGCAACAATAACTCTATCAAATATGTTTAGTGATTTTTTTATAACATCTATATGTCCATGTGTAATAGGGTCAAAAGTGCCTGGGTAGATAGCCGTTTTCATTATTAATCTATATTGTCCTCTATTTTAATCACAGAAACAACTTTTTCACTACCTGATAATTTTTTAATTCTAACTCCTTGAGTATTACGACCTGCTACTCTTATCTCTTTTACTGCACATCGCATAATACTTCCTTTGTCCGTGGATAAAATAATTTCATCAGACTCGCTCACTACTAGAGAAGAAGAAATATTTCCATTTCTGGGCGAGTTAATAATACCAATTATTCCCTTCCCTCCTCTATTTGTTACTCGATAATCCAAATATGAAGATCTTTTTCCATACCCATTTTCAGTAACTGATAAAATAAATTTATTTATTCCGATTTTAATTTTTTTATCTTTATTAATAGTTTTAGCGTCTACATTAGTATTGCTTAAAATTGATAATGATATAACTTTATCTTTATCGTTTAATTGCATTCCCTTAATTCCTTTTGAAGACCTGCCTTTAAATAATCTTAATTTTTTTGACTTAAACCTAATGCATTTTCCATAGTGTGTGCTTAATAAAATATCTTGATCATCTCTACATATTTTTACACCAATTATTTTGTCATCTTGATCTAGTTTCATAGCAATTTTTCCACTATTATTTATATTTATAAAATCCTCTAAAGTATTTTTTCTTACATTTCCTTTTGATGTTGCAAAAATTACCATTAATTTTTTCCATTCTGCTTCATCTTCGGGTAGAGGCATAATTGAGCTTATAGACTGATGACTTTTTAATGGAAGGATATTAAAGATTGATTTCCCTTTTGATGCTGAAGTTCCTTCAGGAATTTTATGTGCTTTAATTTTATAAACCAATCCTTGTGTTGAAAAAAATAATACTGGTGTATGTGTATTAGCGGTAAATATTTGAACAACAAAATCCTCGTCTCTAGTTGATATTCCAGTCTTACCTTTTCCGCCTCTTTTTTGAGCTTTTAGGGCACTTAATGGACTACGTTTTATGTAACCTTGGTTTGTAATGCTAATAACAACTGATTCTTTTTGTATAGTTTCTTCTATATTGTAATTTAATACAGCATCAATAATTTTTGTTTTTCTAGGTGAAGAAAATTTATCTTTAATATTCTCTAATTCTTTAGTAATTAATTTGTATAATTCTTTTTTAGAATTTATTATTTTATTATATTCAATTATTAGTTCAGCTAACTTATTTATTTCGCTTTCTATTTCACTAATTCCATAAGCAGTTAGCTTTTGTAATCTCAGCTCTAAAATAGCATTAACTTGTTCTACTGAAAGAGAATAACTTGTAATATTTTTTTTCTTTTCAATTAAAGAAATTAATTTAACACTTTTTTTTATTTTCCATTTTTTAGATGATAAATTTTTCTTTGCCGTATCAGTGTCTTTAGAATTTTTTATAATTTTTATTATTTCATCAATATTTTCAACTGCTGTGGCTAGACCGATTAAAATATGAGCTCGCTCTTCTGCTTTTTGTAAATCAAATTTAACTCTTTTAATAATGGTATCTTCTCTAAATTTTAAAAACTCAGAAATAAATTCTTTTAAATTTAAAATTTTAGGCTTATTGTTTACGATTGCTAAAGTATTAAAACCAAAAGAACTTTCTATATTTGTTAATTTATATAATTGTCTTCTTATTGTTTCTGGTTCAACTGCTTTTCTTAATTCTATAACTACACGTATACCTTCTCTATTAGATTCATCTCTAATATCTCTTATACCTTCAATTTTTTTATCTCTCACTAATTGAGCAATTTTTTCAATTAATAATGATTTGTTAACTTGATACGGAATTGATTTTATTATTAATTTTTCTCTACTACCTTTGGTTTCTTCTAAATCAATTTCGCCTCTGATTTTAAATGAACCTCTACCCTTGTTGTATCCCTGTTTAATTATATCTTTACCTATAATTATTCCCCCAGTTGGAAAATCAGGACCTGGAACATATTTCATTAATTGTCCAACAGTAATTTCTTTATTGTTTATATAAGCAATAGTTCCGTCTATTATTTCTCCTAAGTTATGTGGAGGTATGCTTGTAGCCATACCAACAGCAATACCTCCTGCGCCATTAACTAAAATATTTGGATATTGTGACGGTAATACCTCTGGTTCTTTTTCTGTTTCATCATAGTTGTTACGATATAAAACTGTATTTTTTTCTAAATCTTCTGTTAAATATTGTGCAATCTTGCCTAATTTTGTTTCTGTGTACCTCATTGCTGCTGGTGGATCACCATCAATAGAGCCAAAGTTTCCTTGTCCTGATATTAAGGGAACGCTCATAGAAAAATCTTGAACTAGTCTTACTAAAGCATCATAGACTGATTGGTCACCATGAGGGTGATATTTACCAATCACATCTCCTACTATACGGGCTGATTTTCTGAAAGGTTTTGACCAATCGTATCCACCCTTATACATTGCATATATAATTCTTCTATGAACTGGTTTTAATCCATCTCTAACATCTGGAAGAGCTCTACTAACGATCACGCTCATAGCATAAGATAAATACGATGAACTCATCTCATCTTGTACAAAAATAGGTTTGTATGTTTTATCGTTCGTTACAGTATTTTTTTCCATGAAATTTTAAAAGGGAATTTCATCATCTAAATCAGAACTATCTTGATTTAAATTATCATTTGGTAGTGAGCTTTTATTTTCAGAAACTAGATTAGAGCTATTATTTGTTCCTCTGCTATCTAGCATAGTTAAACTAGAATTGTATCCTTGAAGAACAATTTCAGTTGAATATTTATCCTGTCCAGTAGACTCGTCTTTCCATTTTCTGGTAGTTAATTGACCTTCAACGTAAACATTTGCTCCTTTTTTTACGTATTGTTGAACAACATTAACTAATCCTTCATTAAAAATTACTACTCTATGCCACTCGGTTTTTTCTTTTCGTTCTCCGCTGGATTTATCCTTCCAGCTTTGACTAGTGGCAATACTTAATCTTGCAACACTTTTGCCATTAACCATTTGTTTGATCTCAGGGTCTGCGCCTAAACGACCTATTAATTGTACTTTATTTAAACTTCCAGCCATAATATTTTAGATATATTTTGATTATTTATTTATAAAAGTAATTATTTATATCATAATTGGTCAATAAATATAGGTTGTATGTTATTTTAAGAAATAAATATGTTGAAAAAAATCGTTGTAAAAGGCGCTAAAGAACACAACTTAAAAAATGTTTCTCTAGAAATACCAAAAGAGAAACTTGTTGTCATAACTGGACTATCAGGCTCAGGAAAATCATCTTTAGCATTTGATACTATTTATGCAGAAGGCCAGCGTAGATACGTGGAAAGCCTATCCTCATATGCAAGGCAATTTCTTGATAAAATGAAAAAACCTAAAGTGGATTTAATTGAAGGATTGAGTCCTGCTATATCGATAGAACAAAAAAATACGTCAAAAAATCCAAGGTCAACTGTTGCTACTGTGACTGAGATTTATGATTATATGAGAGTTTTGTTTGCTAGAATTGGTATTCCTTATTCTCCATTTACGGGAAAACCAATCGTGTCCCAGCCTATAAGTGAAATGGTAGACAAGATAAAAAAATTACCGAAAGATAGCACAATCTATTTACTCGCTCCAATAGTAAGAGGAAGAAAGGGCGAATATAAAAAAGAAATACTCAATTTTAAAAAAAGAGGATTTACTAAAATAAAAGTTGATGGAGAATATTTAAATATAGATGAATTTCCAAATTTAAATAAAAAAATTAAACATGAAATTTCAATTATTGTAGATAGAATTGTTTTAAACTCAAATTTAGGAAATAGATTAGCAGATAGCGTTGAAACTGCTGTGAATCTTTCTAATGGATTATTAGTTGTAGAATATGAAAATGAAACATTGCCAAAGAAATTCAGAAAGCGTGAATGTATTACATTTTCATCTAAATTTTCTTGCCCTGAAAGTGGATTTACAATTGAAGAAATTGAACCAAGATTGTTTTCTTTTAACTCACCGTACGGAGCATGTGAAGAATGCGAAGGTATAGGGCATAATCTTAATGTGGATCCAAATTTAGTTGTTTCTGACCCGAAAAAAAGTCTTCAGGATGGAGCTGTTGAACCATGGGCAAAATCAACTTCTTTATATTATGCGCAGACATTAGCTTCCATTGCTAAACATTATAAAATATCAATGTCTGATCCATGGAAAAAAATACCAAAAAAAATTCAAGAAATTATTTTATATGGATCTGACGATGAAGAAATCAAGTTTTTTTATGACGATGGTTATGAAGCTTACTCAACTAAAAAAGCCTTTGAAGGTGTGGTCAATAACCTAGAAAGACGATATTTGGAAACTGATAGTGAATGGAAAAGAGAAGAAATATCACAATATCAAAGTGAGTCGAATTGTGAAAAATGCAAAGGAATGAGATTAAAAGATGAAGCCCTTTGTGTAAAAATCAACTCTTTAAATGTAAGTGAAGTTACTGAAAAATCTATAGATGATGCACAAAAATGGTTTGAAAGTTTACAAAATATTTTATCTGAACGAGAAAATAAAATTGCCCAACATATATTAAAAGAAATTAATGAAAGATTAAATTTTCTATTAAATGTAGGATTAAATTATCTAACTCTTTCTAGAGAGTCTGGGACTTTATCTGGAGGAGAAGCTCAGAGAATAAGACTGGCATCTCAAATAGGCTCAGGTTTAACTGGGGTATTATATGTATTAGATGAACCATCGATCGGTTTACACCAAAGAGATAATAAAAAATTAATAACAGCTTTAAAAAAATTAAGAGACTTAGGCAATACTGTTATAGTTGTAGAACATGATATTGAAACTATGGAAAATTCAGATCATATTATTGATATTGGTCCAGAAGCTGGATTAAATGGTGGACAAATTGTTGCTGAAGGAACTGTTAACCAAATTATTTCTAATCAAAAAAGCATAACAGGAGATTATTTGTCTGGAAAAAAATATATAGCAGTTCCTAAGAAAAGAAGATTAGCAAAAAATGGAAGGTTTATTGAAATAAGCGGAGCAAGTGGTAATAATTTAAAAAAAGTAAATTTGAAAATTCCAGTAGGTACTTTTACATGTGTTACTGGAGTTTCAGGTAGTGGAAAATCTACTTTAATTTTACACACATTATATAATGCTTTTAATTTGATGCTTAATAAAAACAAAAGTAGAAAAGTACCTAAAGCTTTTACAGGTTTTAAAGGAACCGAATTAATAGATAAAATTATAGATATTGATCAATCACCAATTGGTAGAACCCCGAGGTCTAACCAGGCTACTTATACAGGTGCTTTTGGCCCTATTAGAGAATGGTTTGCTGGTTTACCTGAGTCCAAAGCTCGAGGTTACAAAGTTGGCAGATATTCTTTCAATGTTAAAGGTGGAAGGTGTGAAACATGTGAAGGAGATGGAGTCATCACTTATGAAATGCATTTTTTACCAGATGTTTTTATTCCTTGTGATACGTGTAAAGGAGCTAGATATAATAGGGAAACGTTAGAAATACGATTTAAAAATAAGAATATCGCAGATGTTCTTGATATGACTGTTGATGAAGGTTGTAATTTTTTTGAAAATATACAAACTATAAGATCAAAATTAATAACTCTTAAACATGTTGGTCTTGGTTATATGAAGATAGGTCAACAAGCGACAACATTATCTGGTGGTGAGGCTCAAAGAATTAAACTTGCAAAGGAATTATCTAAAAGACCTACTGGGAGAACTCTTTATATACTTGATGAACCAACAACGGGTTTACATTCGCATGATATCAAGAAATTATTAGAAATTCTTCAAGCATTTGCCAATACAGGTAATACAGTCGTTGTAATTGAACATAATTTAGATGTAATTAAAACCGCTGATCACATCATTGATATGGGGCCTGAAGGTGGTGTTAATGGAGGTAAAATTATTGCAGAAGGCTCTCCTGAAAAAGTATCTGAAGTAAAAGAGAGTTATACAGGTAAGTTTATCAAAGAAATAATGGGTAATAACTCCATGAAAAAAACTGCGTGATACACTAAATTGTGTTATAAGAGAATCATGACAAGTATCTTACAATCATTATCAAAAACTGTTCACTTATCTCTTGGTCTAGCAATTTTATTATTTTTAGGATTACATTATTTTGGTGACGGCTTTTCTTTTGATGCTCTTTTTTGGAGCTGGTTATTTAGATACATTCATGTAATTGTTGCAATAATGTGGATTGGGTTATTATGGTATTTTAATTTTGTTCAGATACCGAATATGTCCAAGATTCCAGATGATCAAAAACCTGCCATAGGAAAAGTGATTGCACCGGCTGCTCTATTCTATTTTAGATGGGCTGCTGCATTTACTGTTTTATCTGGCTTAATTTTAGCATGGATAAATGGATATGTTCACAGCGCCATGATACTTGGGTTGGACGGCTCTGGAGGAAAAAATACAGCCATTGGTATTGGAATGTGGTTGGGTATAATAATGGCTTATAATGTTTGGTTTGTAATTTGGCCTAACCAAAAGAAAGCTCTAGGAATAGTTGAGTGTACGCCCGAGGAAAAAGCTGCATCAGCCAAAACTGCAATGTTGTTTTCTAGAACAAACACACTTCTTTCACTACCAATGCTGTTAACAATGGTAGCTGCTCAAAACCTTTATTAAGGAACTATTTTTTCTTCTTCTTTTTCTAAAGTTTTATAACTTACTTTAAATAATTTTAGTATTGGTGAAGCAACAAATATTGAGGAATACGTTCCAATTAACACACCTAGAATCATTGCAAAAGAAAAACCTCTTAAAATTTCTCCGCCTAAAATAAATATAGAAAATAAAGCTAGCAATGTAGTTACTGAAGTTATTATTGTTCGAGAAAGAGTTTCGTTTATGGATAGATTGGCAATATTACTAATATCTAATTTATGATATTTGCCAAGATTTTCTCTAATTCTATCATATATAACAACTGTATCATTCATAGAGTAACCTACAATGGTGAGAACCGCTGCAATTATTGATAGGTTTATTTCCAAAGATAAAAGTGAAAAAATTCCAAGTGTTATTGTAACATCATGAAATAAAGCAATAATTGAACCGATACTAAACTGCCATTCAAATCTGATCCAAATATAAAAAAGCATGGCAGCTAAGGATAAAGATATAGCTATAATTCCTGATTGTAGAAGTTCAGCGCTAACTTTTGGCCCAACATTTTCTACTCTTCTAAAGTTTACTTCTGAATTTAAACTTTCTGAAAGATTTTTTTTAATTTCTGGTATAAGTTTATTATTATTTTCTTTTTGCTCAACTTTAACTAAAAAATCACCTTCTTTACCAAATTTCTTGACATTAACATCTCCCAAATCCATAACTTTAAGAATATCTCTTATTGAAGCAGCCTCTATATTGTTGGATCTAAGTTCAATAAGTGTGCCACCTTTAAAATCAATACCGTAATTTAATCCTTTAAAAAAAATTAAGATAACACTTAGAACAAATAAAATTAGAGACAAAATATTTGCATGTTTAAATTTTGATGAAAAATTGAAATTGATCATTAAATTTTAATCTCCTTATTCTTAGGGTTTAAAACTATTAAAGATGTAAGATGACGTGCTAAAAAATAGGCTGTAAAAAGTGTGGTTACAATTCCTATACCTAAGGTAATAGCAAAACCTTTTACAGGCCCTGAACCAAAAGCAAACAAAATTACAGCAGCAATTAAAGTTGTTATATTTGCGTCTAAAACTGTAATCTTTGCTTTAGTATACCCTGTGTCAAAAGCGTGGATTATTGATTTTTCTGTTTTTAATTCTTCTCTAATTCTTTCAAATATTAAAACGTTTGCATCAACAGCCATTCCAACAGTTAAAATAATGCCAGCAATTCCCGGCAAAGTCAGTGTTGCCTCTAAAATAGTAAGCACCCCGACTAACATCACTAAGTTTGCTATTAATGCCGTGTTGGCTATTAGTCCAAATACTCGATATTTATATAACATGAATATAATTACCAAAATGAAACCTACAATTAGCGATGTTATTCCGGATTTAATCGAGTCTTCTCCTAGATCTGGTCCTACAGTTCTTTCCTCAACTACAAGTAAAGGAGTTGGTAATGCACCTGATCTTAGCAACAATGCTAAATCAGTAGCCTCTTGAAATGTAAAATTGCCTGAGATCATTCCATTTCCTGATGTAATAGGTTCATTGATATTCGGAGCGCTAACAATTTCACCATCTAAGACTATGGCTAATCTTTTTCCAACATTATCTGTAGTTGCTCTACCAAATTTTTGAGCTCCCAATCTATCTAAAGTAAATGAAACTGTAGGCTCGTTATTTTGATTTTGAATACTTGGTTGAGCATCAATTAGATTTTCTCCACTCATTACAATTCTTTTGCTTACGTTTAATCTTTCACCATCTTCTGAAATAAGTTCGTCTACTCCAAACTCATTGTTATTTTCAGATACGAGTCTAAAATTTAATTGTGCAGTTTTACCTAAAAGAGCTTTAATTCTGTCTGGATCTTTTAAACCTGGTAATTCAACTAATATTCTCTTTTCACCTCTTTGAAGTATTGTGGGCTCCTTAGTACCAACATCATCAATTCTTCTACGCACTATTTCTATTGATTGTTTTAAAGCAGAATTATTAATTGTTAAAAGACCAAATTTTGAAAAAGAAATTTCTATTTCTTGATTGTTGATTTTTTTATATACTAATTCATAAGATCTATAATTATCCAGATAAGGATTAACTAAATTATCTTTTCTCGAATTAAACAATAAATCAAATTTTTCTACATTTTCTAATGAAAGAGATAAATTTTTGTTGTTTATTTTGAAATTATTATAATTAATATCATTATCTTTCAAAAGTTTTTTTATAGGTATAACTTTTGATTGAATTTTTTCTTGAATTAAATTATCAGAATTAATTTCCAACAATAAATAAGATCCACCTTGAAGATCTAAACCTAAATTAATTTTTTTTTCAATTATCTGATTATCTCTATTTTGAAAATTTAGTAATGAAAAAATAGATATAATGAAAAATAAAAAATAGATTGTTAAAATATTTATCTTAGAAAAATTTAACACGAAAAAGAATTATTTTTTAATTTCTTCTTTTTTTAATAAGCTTGTGATTGTGGATCTGATAACTTGAACTTTTGTATTTTCGCTAATAGTAACTTCTATTCTGTCGTCTTCCATTACACGGTCTACTACGCCTATAATTCCCCCGGATGTGATAATTTCGTCACCTCTTTTTAAGGATTCTACCATAACTTTGTGATCCTTGACTCTTTTTTGCTGAGGTCTAATTAAAAAGAAATAAAAGATGATAAAAATTAATATTAGGGGGATAAATTGTGCTATTCCTTGTCCACTCATGAGAGAAGAATTATATGAAAAACTTTAAATTAACAAGTAAATTATAATTAAATTTTATCTTGATTATTCATGTATTTTTTTAATACATATGGAATTGATATTGTTCCGTCTTCATTTTGATTGTTTTCCATCAAAGCGATCATAAGCCTTCCGACTGCTAGACCTGAACCATTAAGAGTTCCTACTAATTCGTTTCCATTATTAGTTTTATATTTTGCCCCCATTCTTCTCGCTTGAAAAGTTCCGCATGAAGAACAGCTAGAAATTTCTCTATATTTTTTTTCTGAAGGAATCCACGCTTCTATGTCATAAGTTTTTTCAGCACTAAAGCCCATATCTCCAGTAGAAAGTAAAATCACTTGATAAGGTATTTCTAGTTTTATCAAGATATTTTCTGCACAATTTAACATTCGATCTAATTCTTCTGAACATTTATTGGGTTCAACTATACTTACAAGCTCAACTTTATAAAATTGATGCTGTCTAATCATTCCTTTGGTATCTTTACCATAACTGCCTGCTTCTTTTCTAAAACAAGGAGTGGAAGCAACAAATCTTTTGGGCAACTGGTTTTTTTCAATCACTGATTTTCTAACTAAATTTGTTAAAACAACTTCAGCTGTTGGTATTAAAAATTTTCTTTGTTCAGAATTATCAAATTTTATTTCAAACTGATCGTCTTCAAATTTAGGAAGTTGTCCGGTTCCAAACATTACTTCTTCATTAACGATTAATGGTGGTGAAATTTCTGAATATTTAAATTCATTAACATGCGTGTCTAACATAAAATTTATGAGAGCTCTTTCAAGCATAGCAAATTTATCTTTTAAAACTACAAATCTAGAACCTGATAATTTTATCGATGTTTCGAAATCTATACCATTGTTCTTAGCGCCTAATTCAACGTGAGACATTATCTTAAAATTGTGATTTTTTATATCTCCTACTTTTTTTATTAGTTTATTAAATGTTTCATCTTTGCCCACAGGAACATCATTAAGCGCAATATTTGGAAGAGAGTAAAGAATATCATTCAAATCACTCTGACTATCATTTAGTTTTTTTGTAAGAATTGATATTTCTTCAGAAATTTTTTTTGATTTAATAAAATTTTTTTGATCTTTAGACTTAGATAAAATTTTTTTTTCTTGTTCTAATTTTTCTTTTTTAATAATTAAATCTTTATTTAATGCATCTTTTTTATTGAAATCATCTACGTCAAATTTAACGTTTCGTTCTTTAAATTTTTTTTTTTTTTTTTTTTAATTTTTTTTTTAA
>Ga0213868_10005062_pt1 | contig 11911 bp, 10 predicted proteins | sample PICome_9_FD_160087 | JGI IMG/M metagenome (GOLD analysis project Ga0213868, IMG submission 160087) | Coastal seawater microbial communities near Pivers Island, North Carolina, United States - PICO127 | ecosystem: Environmental > Aquatic > Marine > Coastal | place: USA: North Carolina...
CCATATGGGATTTATTAGAAAGAAAAGAGGTCTATGCGACTTCAGGGCCAAGAATTCTTTTATGGTTTGATGCAGAAACACAATCTCAATCTTTAACCATGGGAGCTGAAGCAAACTCTAATAAATCTCCATTATTTACAGTTAAAGCCGCAGGCTCTCTTAAGCAAAAACCTGGTTGTCCTAATTATAGTAATAATGGTTTGACTAAAGAACGCCTAGAAAAAATATGTAACTCTGAGTGTTATAACCCAAGCAATGAAAGAAGGTTAATTACTAGGATTGAGGTAATTAAAATTTTACCTCAACAATATGAGAATGAGCCTGTAGAAGGTTTGGTCGAGGATGTATGGAAAACATTTCCCTGCAATAGCACTAGTTGCAAGATTTCATTTGAAGATGAGCAATTTTCCATAGGTCGAAGAGATGCAATTTATTATGTTCGAGCCATTGAAGAACCCTCTTCAACATTATCTGCTGATCCTCTGGGATGTGAATTTAATGAAAACGGAGAATGCATCAAAACCGAAATATGCAGGGTCGGGATTCATGAAAATAGAGATGGCTGTTTAGCTCCAGCTGAACATAGAGCTTGGTCCAGTCCAATCTATGTTAACTATTCTTCTTGAGCCAGTCAGCTTGATTTGTCTTGAGCCAGTCATCTAGTTTAGCATTTACAAATTTATATGAATTAGGATTAGAAAATTTCTTTGCTAATCTAATGCACTCATCTATAACTATAGGATAGGCAAGCTCATTTGCACGTATCTCAACTATTCCAAGCCATAAAATAGCTTCATCTATAATCTCTAGGTTTTCACCTTCATTATTTTTTAGATCTCTTGTAATTTCTTTCAAGTCATCAGACTGCTCAAAAATATTTTCCAATCTTTGTTTGAAATAATTAAAGCTTATTTTTTTGGGTGTATTTTCCTTGAGAAATTGGTCCACAAGAGAGTTTAAATTTGATTCATGAAATATATATTGATAGATGGCCTGAACCAAACACTCTCGAGTTTGAAGCTCTTGTTTATACTTTCCTAAATTTTTTGGCATTTCTAGTTGAGCATCTCAACGAGTGATTGAGCAACTTCTTTACCTTTGTTTAATTCAGATGAGCTAGTTCGCTCTTTTGCCTGAGATAAATTTTCTACAGCAATTAAACCAAATCCAATGGGTTTATTTGCATTGACACTCACCTGCATTAATCCCTGTGATGTTGATTCAGATATGAGTTCGTAATGTGTTGTTTCGCCTCGGATTACTACTCCATATGCAATAACTCCGTCTGCATCTTCTAATTCTTTTTGAGCTGCGTGTACAAGCTCCCATGCACCGGGAACATGAACAATTTTGATGTTGGTAAAACCAAGTTCTTCAAGGTGTGCTTTTCCTGACTCTAATAATTCAGTAACCAGCTCAGCATTCCACTTTGATGCAACAATAGAAATTTTTTTATTTACGTCAATTTTTTCTGATGAGTATAAGAATCCATCCTTGCTCATTGCTCAAACCCCGTGACCTCAAGATCAAATCCGGATAAGGATGGATATTTCACTGGTGTTCCGAGCAATTTAATTTGCTTTAATCCCAACTCTCTAAGAATTTGCGAACCTATACCCACAGTCTTTGTTTCAGGTTGAAGAGATGATTTCGTTCCCATAAGATCATTCATAACCTCGTCAGCATCCTGATAATTACCAATTAACAGCAAAACTCCACATTCTTCTTTCCCAATTCTTTTTAGGGCTTTCTCCAGATTAAGTCTTTTACCAAATTCTTCAATACCAATTAAGTCATGTAATGTATTGGGAACATGAACTCGAACGAGAGGGGAGTCCGTTGAAGCAAGATCACCTTTAACAAATGCTAAATGTAGATTATCAAAGATGCTGTCTCTCCATGCAGAAAGCTCAAACCGAAGACCATTAATTTCAACAGATTTTGAGTATTCTAGATGGACTGATTTTTCTTTGAGGGTGCGATAATGGATTAAGTCAGCAATTGTCCCAATTTTCATTTCATGAGTTGAGGCAAATTTCATTAAATCATCTCTTCGAGCCATGCTCCCATCTTCATTCATGATTTCGCATATCACTCCAGCTTCTTCTAGACCCGCTAATCTTGCCAAATCACATGCAGCTTCCGTGTGTCCTGCACGACTTAAGACTCCCCCTTCAAAGGCCCTTAATGGAAAAATATGGCCTGGTTGAACTATATCTTCTGCTTTAGCATTCTTTTGCGCTGCTGCAATTATGGTTCTGGCTCTATCTTCAGCAGAAATACCTGTAGAGATTCCTTCAGCAGCCTCAATAGAAACAGTAAATCCAGTTCCATGTTTGGCTCGGTTATTGTTGGTCATCATCGGGAGGTTTAGCTGATCACATTTTTTAGGTGATAAGGGTAAACATACCAAACCTTTTGCTTTGCTGATCATAAAATTAATTTTTTTATCGTCAACGAGCTCAGCAGCACACACTAAATCACCTTCATTCTCTCTATCTTCATCATCAAGCAAGATAACAATCTTGCCAGCTGCGATATCCTGAATAATTTCTTCTGTTGTATTAAATTCCATGTGTTTTATATATGGGTATCAAATGCTTAAAAACAATTAAAGCCTCTTATTGTAATAAGTTGTCTTGATATCCTCTTTAAATTTCTCCACTCTAACCATTTTTAGTTTCATTGCAGTTTTTATTGTATTAGGTGAATTAACACTCAGCGCATCGATACTTCCTTTGCCTAAAAACATGGGTGCAGTATATAGCACCAACTCATCAAACAAGTTATTAACAAGAAATGCTTTCAGTGTTTTCTGACCACCTTCAACCAAAATACTAGATATATTTCTGTCTAAAAGATCTTGAAGAAACTCCTCGAGAAAATTTTTCTTTTTGTATTCTAAATATTCAATATTTTTAGATTTTTTGGCTGATTGTCTAGATCCAACAATAATTTTGGCATTGCCAGAAAAAATTTTGCTTACTTTTTTTGATTTCTTTAGGTTGCCTAAGATAATTTTTACTGGCTGCTGAATTGCCTCACCTTTACCTAAACCTAAATCATTTTTAGCCAGACGAACTGTCAGCGAGGGATTATCTTGTTCTGCTGTATTTCTTCCCACCAAGATTCCCTTAACTCCTGATCGAATGCGGTGATTATTTTTTCGCGATTCTGAATTGGTGATCCAGTTGCTTTCACCGTTTTGAAGGGCAATTTTTCCATCAAGCGACTGAGCGGTTTTAAGAATAATGTAGGGGCGACATTTTATTTGATTGGTAAAAAAAATCCTGTTTAATTCCTTGCACTCATCTTTAAGTAGACCAATATTCGTGTCAATCCCAGCTTTTTTTAGTAATTTAATTCCGCGCCCATTAATCTTTGGATTTGGATCAAGAGTTCCGCAGAATAACTTTTTTATCTGATATTTAATTAAAGCATTCGAACATGGAGGAGTATTTTTTTTAATTGAGCATGGTTCAAGGTTTACATAGACATTTGATCCTGCAATGAGTTTTAGGGCCTGTTTTGCACCAAACTTTTTCTTGCAGTTTTTTATCGCATTTATCTCTGCATGATCTTTGCCATATTCCTTATGCCATCCTTCACCAATTATTTTATTGTTTTTTACGATTACACAACCAACCATAGGGTTTGGCTGAGCTTTGAGTCGACCTTTTTTTGCAAGCTCAATGGCTCTAGCCATGAAGTCCAGATCATTCATTTTTTCTTCTTATTTCGCTTTGGTTTTTCTTTTGATAAAGAAGAGATCTCTTCAGCAAATTCTTGAATATCTTGAAAATCTCTATAGACCGAGGCAAATCTAACGTATGCAACTTGATCAACTCTTTTAAGATTGCGCATTACTATCTCACCAAGTTGACGTGAAGCAATCTCTCTTTCACCAAGTTGACGAATTTCAGTCAAAATACTGCCAAATACTCCATCAACTTCTTCAGCTGAAAGAGGTCTTTTTTCGAGCGCACGAAGCATACCCCCTTTAAGTTTAACCCCATTAAATGGTTGTCTTTCGCCATCACTCTTTACAATTCTTGGCAATGCAAGATCCGCTGTTTCAAAAGTTGTAAATCTAGCATGACAAACTTCACATTCTCTTCTTCTTCGAATTTGTGAGCCATCACCAACAAGCCTTGAATCAATTACTTTCGTGTCTTGGGCTTGGCAGAAAGGACAAAACATTTTTACTTATACACGGGAAATTTTTTACACAATGAAACCACATCACGTTTAATTTGAGTAATTTTTTCAGCATTGCCTAGATCGAGAACTACGTCACAAATCCAATTAGTCAGCAATTCAATTTCTTCAGTGCCAAAACCTCTTGTCGTCACAGCAGGGGTACCCAATCTTATGCCTGAGGTAACAAATGGAGATTGAGGGTCATCAGGGACAGCATTTTTATTAACAGTTATATTGGCTTGACCAAGGGCCATTTCACAATCTTTTCCTGTTAGTTCTTTGCTTCTTAAATCCATTAGAACGATATGATTATCAGTTTTCCCTGTGACAACGTCTATGCCTCGATCTTGGATTACTTTACACATTAATTTTGCATTATCGATGACTTGTTGCATGTATATTTTAAACTCAGGTTCAAGGGCTTCCTTAAAACAGACCGCTTTCGCAGCTATGACATGCATCAATGGACCTCCTTGAGAGCCAGGAAATACTGCTGAATTCAGTTTCTTTTCAAGCACTTCATTGCTCTTGGCTAGAATAATTCCAGATCTGGGTCCTCTGAGAGTTTTGTGAGTTGTTGATGTAACAACATCAGCATATGGTACAGGTGAGGGATACAATCCTGCTGCGACAAGTCCAGATACGTGCGCCATATCAACTAGAAAATATGCACCAGTCTCATCTGCTATGTCTCGAAAAATTTTCCAATCTACAATCCCGGAAAATGCAGAGAATCCGGCAACTATCATTTTAGGTTGATGCTGCTTTGCTAAATCTCTAACTTGATCATAATCAATATCATGCGTATCTGGATGTAAGCCATATTGAAAGGCAGTATAGTTTTTCCCTGAAAAATTAACTTTTGCTCCATGTGTTAAATGGCCGCCATGATCAAGGCTCATGCCTAGAATGGTATCGTTTGGTTCTAGCATTGCTAAAAACGCAGCTGCATTTGCTGAAGAGCCAGAGTGCGGTTGAACATTTGCATAATCTGCTTTAAATAGTTGTTTGGCTCTGCCAATAGCTAATTCCTCAGCCAGATCAACATATTCGCAACCACCATAATATCTTTTGTTAGGATATCCTTCTGCATATTTATTTGTCAGAATTCCGCCCTGAGCTTCCATGACTCTTTGACTTGCATAATTTTCAGAAGCGATGAGTTCTATATGCTCTTCTTGACGATTAGATTCTTTGTTGAGAGCTTCCCAAAGCTCTTCGTCATATTTTTCTATTGTTGCTGCATTAGCAAAGATTGAATCAGCCTGAGATTCCATTTATTACTCCAAAAGTATTAATATTTTTATTAAGTGATTGAAAGCTTTATTCTAAATTATCTAAGGCTTCTTGTGGGAAAAAGGCGAGGATCTTTTTGGAAAAGTTGCTTTGCAAATCTTGCAAGAAATTCCATGACATTGCTGAGCCTGACAAAATTCCCTACCCCAAAAAATAATTTGAAGATGTAGATGATTCCAAGAATCTCTTGGAAACAATTTTTTTAAATCTTTCTCGGTTTGCTTCACATTTTTTCCTCGAGTCAGCCCCCATCTTTGTGCTAAACGATGAATATGAGTATCGACTGGAAATGCTGGATGTCCAAACCCTTGACTGATGACTACAGACGCAGTTTTATGACCAACACCTGGAAGTTTTTCAAGTGCTTTTATGTCTTCTGGAACCTGGCAATCATAGGATTCACATAAAATATTTGAAAGTTTATTAATTGCTCTAGACTTTTGTGGGCCTAGCCCACAGGGTTTGATAATTTTATATATTTCGTCTGGAGTTTTCTTGCTCATATCTTTAGGATTATCTGCAAGCTTGAAGAGTTTTGGTGTAACTTTATTGACCCTCTCATCAGTGCATTGAGCAGATAATAAAACTGCAACTAATAGTGTGAAATTATCTTTATGATTTAAAGGAACCGGTGTTTCTGGATAATGTTTTCCTAAAATCTTTGAAACGATCAAGGCTCTTTCTGCTCTGGTCATTTTCTTCGTAAATTATTCATATATGTATTTTATATTTAAATTTTCTAAATATTAGCAACATATATAGTCGTTGATTTGAATAATTAATAACATTACCATCTTTGTACAATTTTTTTTATTTGATAAAAATTATATGCAAGATTACAACACTGAACATTCTTTTGACATTACCTTGTCAGAAGAGCAGCAAATGACTTGGGACATGTTGCGAAAGTTTGCTGAAACAGAATTACGACCCAATGCAAGAAAAGCTGAGAGTGATGGACGACCGACCTCTGAAATTATAGAAAAAATTCAGGCCCTAGATCTTATTCCATTAATTATTCCTGAAGCATATGGAGGCATCGGAATGCAGCAAGATTCTGTATCTAATGTACTGGCTCTTGAGGCGCTTGCCTACGGGGACTTATCACTTGCTATGACAATGTCTGTTCCATTGTTAGCTGCACAGATAATCTCTGAGCATGCTAGTGAGGACCAAAAAGCAGAATTTTTACCTCAATATTCATCTGGTTCTATCTTTCACATAGGGCTAGCTCTTAACAATGCATCACTTGCAACTGACCCTTATCAATCAAGTGTTCTCGCAGAAGAAAGTGGTGAAGAGGTCATTCTTAATGGGGCAAAGACGGGTGTAGCTTATGCAGAAGAAGCAAATACTTTTATAGTTTCAGCATCAAATGAATCCGGTGAATGTAACTTGTATTTTATTGATAAAAATCAAGAGGGAGTCGAGCTTAAAGAAAAACAGTATATGGGCCTTAAGGGTATGCCTTTCTCACAAATTAATTTTTCTAATTGTAAAATTAATTCTTCTCAAAAAGTTGGAGGCCATAATTATTCTATTAATTTTCAAGCATTAATGGATTCCTCGAGAGTTGGAATGTCAGCTTTAGCCCTAGGCGTGTGTCAGGCAGTTTTAGATTATGTAGTTCCATATACCAATGAAAGAGTTGCCTTTGATGAGCCGATCTCAAATCGTCAATCAGTTGCTTTTATGGTTGCTGATATGGCTATTGAAACTGATGCCTTGAGATTGATGATCTACAAAGCTGCTGCTTTAAAAGACTTGGGTGAAGATATTCACAAGCATGCTTCATTAACATATCGATTTGCTTCTCATCATGGAATGAAAATAGGCACGGATGGCGTTCAATTGCTTGGTGGTCATGGTTTTACTCACGAGCATCCGGTTGAACTATGGTATAGAAACTTAAGAGCTATTGGCATCTTCGAAGCAGGAGCAGGAATTTAAATGATACATCCACTTTTACCAAACCAATTACAAAAAACTCAAGAGACTATGAGGATGGCCGCTGAATTTATTCTTCGTCCAATTTCAAGAAAATATGATAAAGCTGAACATGAACCTCCAGTCGAAATGGAGCAGCTGAATCAGGCTGCTGCAGCTCAAAAGAAAGATTCTGAGATTGGGGATGATTCAGTCAAATCAATGGATCTTGGCGGGAGAAATTTATGGGCGGTAATTTCATTAGAACAAATGTGCTGGGGAGATGTCGGTCTCTTTCTTGCTAGACCAGGAACTGGTCTTGGTAATGCAGCGATTATGGCGGTTGGTGATAACGAACAAAAAGCTAAATGGGGTAAAAGATGGGCTGCCATGGCAATTACTGAACCTGGAGCAGGTTCTGATTCAAAAAATATTTCTACAACGGCAGTTCTAGATGGTAATGAATGGGTGCTTGATGGCGAAAAAATTTATGTAACGGATGGAGATCGTTGTGATTGTGTAGTGGTTTGGGCAACACTTAATAAAAGCATGGGCAAAACTGCAATTCGCTCTTTCTTAGTTGAAAAGGGCACACCGGGGTTCTCTGTTGCCCGGCTTGAAAAAAAATTAGGTATAAGAGCTTCAGATACAGCCACATTAATTTTTGATAATTGCAGAATTCCTCGAGAGAATTTACTTGGGGGCAAAGAGGAAATCGAAACAGATATCAATGCAGCAAAAAAATCATTCGGTGGTGCTATGCAGACTTTTGATAATACTAGACCCATGGTGGCTGGAATGGCTATCGGGTTGGGCCAAGCAGCTTTAGATATGACTAGAGCTTTGCTAGCTGAAGAGGGCTATGAGCAAAACTATGGAGGTTCAATGCATCATCAAACTGCCATACAAAGTGAGCTAGAGATGTTAGAGGCTGAGTTGGAAGCAGCAAGACTGCTGGTATATAAATCAGCTTGGATGATGGATAACAAAATGCCAAATTCAAAAGAAGCCTCAATGGGAAAAGCGAAAGCAGGCAGAATAGGTAATAAAATTTCATTAAAGTGCGTTGAGATATGCTCAATGCAAGGTTTCTCTGAGGATCATTTGCTTGAGAAATTCTCTCGAGATTCTAAGATTCTAGATATCTTTGAGGGCACGCAGCAAATTCAGCAGTTAATTGTTGCGAGACAAGTCTTGGGCAAAAGCTCTCAAGATCTTAAATAATGGCACTTGGTTATTTCTAAGTGATAAAGTCTCTAATAAAGGCTTATTGCTCAAAGCATTTGTCTAGTTTTTTCTGTTTTAAAAATTTAAAAAATTGCCTTTAGCGTGGCTTTAGGTATATCATTACTAGGTTCTATTTAATCAACTTTAAAGGGGGGAGATTATGAGCAAATTTATTTTATCCATTGGATTAATTTTTACTTTTGCTGCGGTTCCAACATTTGCACAAGACGGAGCAGACAGGGTCGTAGAAGAAGTTGTTGTGACTGGCTTAAGAAAAGAGTCAAGCTTGCAAGATACAGCGATTACAATTACAGCTATTACTTCGGCTGACCTTGAAACAAAGCAGCTAGAAAACTTTGAAGATCTTCAATTTGCTGTTCCTACTCTAACTTTTGCAAAGGGAGCATATTCAGGCTCAGGCATATCTCTTAGAGGTATAGGTAACTTTGCTGTTGGTAACTCATCAAGTAGCTCTATTGGTTACTTTTGGAATGGACAGGTGGGTTCTCAATCTGGATTATATGAGGCTGAATTCTTTGATGTAGAGAGGGTTGAGGTACTTCGTGGCCCTCAGGGAACGTTATTTGGATCCGGCACATCTGGTGGAGCAGTTCAATTAATTACTAAAAGACCTGGAGCTGAGTTTGGTGGCAGCTTGAAAGTTGACTTAGCAGATTACGATTCAACAAGACTTAATGGAGCTGTTGACATTCCGTTTTCAGATAATTTCCGTTCAAGATTTGCATTCGCAAGTCTTAAAAGAGATGGTTTTGTAACTAATAATTACAATGGTGATCAGCTTGACGATAGAAACACCATGGCTGGAAGAGCTTCGTTTGAGTGGGATTTCTCAGATGATACTTCTATTACCCTTATTTACGAGCAAACCAAAGCTGATGATAATAGATTAAGAGCAGCTAGACAGTTTTGTAAGCAAGATTCATTCTTTGGTTGTGATCCAATCCAAACCGGAATGGATTCAGTACATTCAACAGGAAGTTATTTCCATTGGATTAACTACTTCATGTTCACATATACAGATTTAGCAAATTCTTATAATAGAGATAATCCTTCTAACGATGTTAGAACTGTTGATTTAGACTTTACACCAACCCATAACACAACACTTGAAAGTACATTATTTGAAATCGATCATGCTCTTACCGATGATGTAAACATGATTTTCTCATACTCTTACCATACAAGAGACTACGAGGACTGGGCTGATTATGATCATTCAGTATCAGTGCTCCCATATGCTCTAGGCCCGATCACTACAAATGTGGGCGTGGATCCAACAACTGGAAATCCAGGAGTTGGAATGAGAACCTACACGAGCGAGCAAAATATCGATATGTCAACAAATGAATCTGAGTGGTCTCAAACAGAATTAAGATTCTCTTCTGACTACGATGGCCAATTTAACTTTACTCTTGGTTTCTATCACCAAACAACCAGTTCAGAGACTGACTATCACATCAAATCTCCAAGTTTGATGTATTATGGAAATACAAACAATGGTCCTCATTGCCAAATTTTCCCTGCTACTTGTAATGTAGGTGGATTGCCTTACTGGGGAACATTCTTTGGTGGTTTAACAGACGGAATAGCAGCAGCAACTGGCCTTGCGCAAGTTGGAGCTATTGATCCTAGTGCCGTGCTTGCAACCGGTCTTGGTCTTGCTTCTGGTGGTATAGTGATTCCTGGCGTTCCAGGTGCCAATGCAGCAGCGCTAGCAGCGCTAGCCGGACGTACTGGCGGACTTCCTCTTTGGCAACAAACATACAGAAATGACAGTAATATGAATAGGCACTCTAATGCTGTTTATGGTGAGCTTTATTATGATGTGGCTGATGATACTCGTCTAACATTTGGAGCTAGATATAGCGACTATGAAATTATTGACTACGCTTATGTTGGTCTTTCTGATTTAACCGGAAAAGCTGCAAACTATTTTGGCTCAATTCAGCCTCCAGCTGAAAAAAGAGACTTCTTTTCAGATGCAACCACATTTAAGCTTGGTATTGATCATGATCTAAATGACAACCAGCTTATCTATGCTACTTTTTCCTCTGGCTTCAAACCTGGTGGAACCAACCCAACAGATGCTGATAACGGTGGGGTTCAAGTATATGCTGAGGAAGAGGTTGAAGTATTTGAAGTTGGTATGAAAAATACTTTAATGGATGGCAGACTGCAACTTAATGTTTCTGCATATCAAAATGAAATTGATGGATTGCAACTTTCAAAAATTGTTAGAAGATCCTCTATTAATGAAAATGCCTCTGCCACAGTTAAAGGCTTCGAAGCAGAATTTACCTTCTTCATTACTAATACTCTTATGTTAGATGGTTTCTATGCTCATACAGACGCAACAATTGACGAGTTTATGTCTGTTGATCCTCTTAATCCAGGTGGAGCGACAGCATTCTTACCTTATGCAGAGGGCCAGACAGGTTTCTTAAAAGATTTTGCTCCATTAGCTGCAACCTGTGATCCTAATGTTTTATTAGGCTTGGCTGCTCCGTCAGCTTCATGTGCTTTAGGTCTATATGCCTCCGACACTCAGTTAGGAGCTTTGGTGAAGTACAAGAATACTGATGCTGGAATGGTCTTTTCATCATTTGCTAGTTTATGTACACAACCTTACTTTGGTTTAGATAGCACTACATTGCCATGTCCTGTGACTGACGGTGTTGAGCAAGATCTATCTGGTAATAGATTGCCGTTGTCTGCTGAAGATAATTACAGGCTTGGCCTCACTAAGTTCTATGACACTTCTGGTGGCTCATACGCCTTTAGAGTTGATTATTCCTTTAGAGGTGACACTTATTCAGATACTTTTAATCGTCCAAGAGACTTAATAGAAGAATATGATGTTGTCGATTTATCACTCACATACACCCCAAACAATGCTGATTGGTATGTGGGAGCTTATGTCAGAAACTTAAGTGACAGTGATCACATTTATGCTAAGTACAATACTGATCCTACGATTGGTGGCTTTGCTAACGGTGTTGCACTGGATCCAAAAATCATGGGTATTAATTTTGGAATGAATTTCTAAAATATTGCCTTTAAAATTAAGAGCCCGAATTTATTCGGGCTTTTTTGTTTATGAAAATTTTTACTAAAAGCTTTTATCGAACCCTAGAGAAACTCCAACAAAGTTTTTTAATAGAGAACAAGCAAAATAAAAAAATGCTGGATATTTATATTAAATATGCGGAGGGTAATGTAAGCAATGAAGAGCTTAATTCTG
>Ga0213868_10005064_pt1 | contig 11906 bp, 17 predicted proteins | sample PICome_9_FD_160087 | JGI IMG/M metagenome (GOLD analysis project Ga0213868, IMG submission 160087) | Coastal seawater microbial communities near Pivers Island, North Carolina, United States - PICO127 | ecosystem: Environmental > Aquatic > Marine > Coastal | place: USA: North Carolina...
ATGTAGAGGGGATACTCACAGATGACATTCGACGTGGCTCAAGACGTTGTATTATACCTTACCTTGGCCTTGGGACAACTCCAGACGACGGAGATCAAATTTCTGGTGTCGGTGATGTGGTGAATATTTACCGTGTTAGCACATTCTACAATGCTGGTACTATCGTTTGTTACATCTGCGAGGTGTCAGAATGAAGAGAAGTTTTAAGGTAAACAAGAGTGCATTGAGGTCTGAGTTCGACAAGATAAGAGATCACTGTGAAATGGAAGCTAAGGACTTAGCGGAGGACATTGCAGACAGTGCTATAACTTTCTCTACTCCTTTTGTTGACACTGGCGCTTATATTACATCCTTCTCATTTTCCACGGGGGCTGGTAGACCAAGAGGTAAGAGTTCTCGTAGGAAGCAAGGCAACCAACCACCAGCACAGAAGGCATCTGAGGGCCGCGACTTACTAGAATCTGACCTCTCTAATATAAACTTTGATGAGAATTTGTCTATGGTAACTTTAAGAAATGGTGCGCCACACGGTAGTTCTGAGGACTGGGGAGTTGAACTTCACCACAGAGTGTTTGAGAGGCTAAGGATAAAATATGGCTGATATAAACAAAGAGATCAGAGCTATACTTGAAGGGCACCTGTCCACTGTTACAGACTTACCTGACGTAGCTTATGAGAGCGTATCGTATGTCCCCACTACGGGCACACCCTACTTGCAAGTCATGTACATGCCAGTAACGAGAAGACCTGCCGTCAGGGGGTTAAACCCACAACAAAGGTATGACAGCTTATTTGCAATCAACTGTTACGCACCAGAAGGTTCTGGACCAGCGGGAGCGGATACCCTAGCTAAGAACGTCCTTGAGGCGTTTGAGGCCACAACTTCAATCACCCAAAACAACATAACAGTCTCTATTGACTATGCTGAAAGACAGCAGGGGTTTCTTAATAGCCCTTGGTACTTCGTGCCAGTCAATATAGCCTGTTACGCATACAACTAATTCTTAGGAGAATATAACATGGCCTTTGCACAGGGTTCACGTTCCAGTCTGTCGTACATCGTCGAAAACACTTTCGGCACGACACCAGCATCAGGGAACTTTAAAAATCTACCATTCACGTCTCAATCACTTAACATGACTAAAGATCGTGTTGAAGGTACAGACATTCAAGCTGACCGTATGTCCCGTGTGGACCGTCACGGCAACCGCACAGTAGCTGGTGACATTCAAGGTGACCTTCGCGACAGTGACTTCGACGACCTAATCGAAGCTGCCATGATGGGCACTTGGTCAAATGACGTACTAACAGTCGGCACAGAGTTTAGGTCTTTCTCTATCCAAGACTATGCTGCTGACATCACACAATCTCGTTTGTTTACAGGTTGCTCATTCAATACGATGTCAGTTAGCCTTGCACCCAATGCTATGGTCGCAGGTACATTCGGTGTTGTTGGCAAAGACATGGCGATCTACCAAGTACCAAAGGCAGAGGACGCCGCTACAGGCGCTTCACCTTTCGACGCTTACTCTGGAGACTTGGAGATTGGTGGGTCAGCCGCTGCTATCGTTACAGCGATGGACTTCACACTTACAAACGGTCTAGCTCCAACATTCGTAGTTGGAGACGATAGCGCACCTTCCCTTGAGGTTGGTAACGCAGTAGTTGAGGGTACTATCTCCGCTTACTTCGAGGATGCAGCACTTCTGGACCGCTTCATTGACGAGACAGAGACTTCCTTGAAGGTCACAGTTGGCGACAACGAAAGTACACCAAACACTATGGAGTTCTTTTTCCCACGGTGCAAGATCAACTCTGCTGATGTAGGCGTAGACGGACCAACCAGCCGTGTGATCTCCCTGTCATTTGTCGCACTCCGTGATGAGGTAACAGAGACAAACTTGCGTATTACACGCACATAAGAATCCTGTAGCTACAGGCGGGGAGTGTCGGTGTCGGGTCTGACGCTCCCCATTTTCCCACCCGACATAAGAGGAACCCGATATGGACTTAAAAGACCTGACCCCGAAGAGTGATACCATTGAAGTAGAGATCAAGCACCCAATTACAGGTGAAGCTCTCAAGAATGATGACGACACTCCGATGACAATTACACTTCATGCTATGCACTCAAAAGAATATAAGAGTGTCATGCACGAACAGACCAACAGACGCATAAAGTCAGCTAATTCCACTGGTAGGGTAGACATTACCTCAGAGGAGCTAGAGGAAAACACCCTAGAGGTTTTATCTAAGGCTACTAAGTCTTGGAACCTGACCTTTGGTGGGGAGAAGCCGGAGTTAACTGTGGACGCAGCCAAGAAGTTGTACACAGAAGTGTTCTGGATCAAAGACCAGCTTGACGAGGGTATATCTAACTCAATGGGTTTTATGATGGGCTAGTCCAGAACTTACTTGATTACGCAGAACATGAGTTCTACCTTAACAAGTCTGATGATGGAACAACCTCAAGAAGACAACACCTAGAACAAGTAGAGAAGCAGACTGGTCGTAGGCCAAAGGACTTAGATGGGCCACAATTCCCACGCCTCCTTTCCTATGTCTGGACTGCTTTCTTAAACCTAAGTACAACTAGGTCTATGGGGTTCAATGGCCCAAATGCTATAACCTATCAAGAGATAAAGGCGTGGATGGAAGTAACCCTAACGCCACTAGACGCAAGAGAGGTTGAGGTTGTTAAAGCCCTCGACACAATTTTTATGAGGTCCATGTAATGGCTACAGTAGCAGAGTTTAATATTGACTTTACGGACCTTAAGGTTCTACACGACCACTTAAACAAGGCCGAAGGCAAGGTAGAGTTGCTTGCTACCTCTGCTAAGAAAGACTTTAAGAAATTGCAGTTGGCTATTGACCCTGTTAAAAGGGCCACCAAGGCTTTCACGGACCAAGTTCTTATCGCACAGAAGGCTCTTGTTACAGGGCAAGCAAGTCAGAAAGAATACGCTCAAGTCTTTAAGCAGATACAAGCAAATGCCAATGCCGCTGGTCTAACCATTAACCAGTTTGGTCAAGTAGCTAGTGTAAACACTCGCAAGATGAAACGATTTGGCGCTGTAGGTATGCAGCAAGTCGGCTATCAGGTACAGGATTTCGCGGTCCAAGTACAAGGTGGTACGAGTATGCTGGTTGCCCTTGGACAACAGGGTTCTCAGTTGTTGGGCATCTTCGGGCCAGCTGGTGCTATTGGTGGTATGATATTAGCTATCGGTACTGGCCTAGCTGGTGCGTTTATGGCTGCTAAAAATGCCTCGGAAGATGCTACAGAAAAAGGTAAGAGTTATAATGACGTACTAAAGGACGCAAACGAAAGAATAAAAGAGATAACCGCTAGTAACAAACTCAGACTGTCTGGCATGAAGGATATATCAGAGTTTGAACTTACCGATCAGCTCAGGCAGCTAAGTGATTACAGGGAGGGTTTTGCTGCGTTTTTGTCTGACCCAGATTCTATTATGCCGGGTGCTATACTTTCAGCCTCTCAAGAAGACTACTTTAAGCGTATTGACGATATGATCGCCACAACAGAGAAAAAGTTGGCAAAACTTAGGGAGCAGATGTCCCTAGAGACAAGTTTAGATGATAAAGAGGACGCGGAAGAACTGCGTGAGAATCTGGATCGACGTCTTGCAGCCTTGGCAAAAGAGCGATCCCTTAGATATGGCATGGCACAATTGTCTGAACGAGAGGCTTTGATATACAAACAACAAACTGAGATGGCCCAAGAACTATTAACTCTAAAAAAACTGGGCCTTGTCGTCGGAAGTGTAGAAGAAAAGCACGTCATAAAGATGATACAGGCAAGGCACGATGAGGAACTAGCTACATATGACTTGAAGAAAGCAGAGGAAGCTCTTGAGGAACAGAGGAAGTTAGACGCTGAAAACCAAAGGGCTAGGGCCGCGAGACTAAGAGAAGAACTTAAACAAGCCCTGAAAGATAACGCAGATGTTCTGGAGTCAAGTAAAGCTATAGGTTCAGCTATGGAAGACGCCATGATGTCTATGGTTGATGGCACTAAGTCCGTTAAGGACGCTTTCAAAGACATGGCCTCAGCGATCATCAAAGACTTGTACCGCATCTATGTCGTAAAGAAGATCACAGGTATGATTACAGGTGCTATAGACGCTAAGTTCGCACCCGGAGTTGGTGAAGCCCAAGCGGCTGTTGCTGGTGCGGTAGCTAACGGTGGTCCAGTACAGGCTGGTCAAAGGTATGTAGTTGGTGAGCGTGGTCCAGAGATGTTCACTCCAAACGTGAGCGGAACTATCACACCTAACAGTCAGATGGGTGGTAGCGGAGTAACTGTCGTACAGAACATCAACATCTCAACAGGCGTACAACAAACTGTACGGGCTGAAATCCGACAAATGATGCCACAGATTGCACAGAGTGCTAAGGCTGCTGTTGTAGACAGTAAACGCCGTGGCGGTAACTATGGAAGGGCAATGGCGTAATGGCTATCTCATACCCACTCTCACTGCCTACAAACGTAGGTATGGCTAGTATCGAACTAAGGGCTAGGAACACTGTAGCGGTGTCTATGTCCCCGTTCACATACAAGCAACAGACACATTCCTACGATGGTCAGATGTGGGAAGCTGATGTAACCTTGCCGCCCATGAACCGTGATGATGCTGAGGCTTGGGTGTCGTTCCTTATGTCCCTCAAGGGTCGTGCAGGTTCGTTCTTGTTATACGATCCGTCCGCTAAGAATCCTAGGGGTACTGCTACCTTTCTACAGGTTAGTGGTAGTGTTGGTGACGATAGCCTTAGCATAGACGCTAGTAACGGCACCCTTAAAGCTGGCGACTATATTCAGCTGGGGGCTGCGTCTGATGCAACACTACATAAGATATTGGTTACCCCTAGTGCTAATGAACCACTAGAGATATGGCCTAAGCTGCGTAAGGATCGTTCTAGCGTATCAGCTGTCTTGGTTAACGCCTCTGGTGTGTTTCGTCTGGCGACTAACGAGGTTGCATGGTCGGTTGATAATGCCAGCTTCTTCGGCATTTCCTTCGGGGCTACGGAGGTTGTATCGTGAGTAGAGACATTCCTGTAAACCTTCTTAATGCCTTGGGGGCTAACTCTATCCAGCCCTTCTTTGCTGTCGAGCTTATGTTTGACACCGCTCCCCTGCGTCTTTGGACCGGGCTTGGCGACAGGACTATTAACGTACAAGGTGCAGATCAGACCTTCACTGGTACAGGTAGCCTGTTGTCCCTTGGTGGTATCGACGAGGTTAACGACCTGTCAGCTAAGTCGTTCTCACTGACCCTAAGCGGTGTTGACTCAACTGTCGTATCCCTAGCCTTACAAGAACCCTACCAACGTAGGACAGTTAGGATGTACTTCGGTGAGCAAGGCGTGTCTGATGTCGTGCAAATCTTCGCTGGTAAGATGAACACAATGAGCCTGTATGATGCTCCAGATTCAAGCACAGTAGAGCTACAAGTTGAGAGCAACCTAGTTGAGCTTGAGAGATCGAGTAACTGGCGTTACACAGACGAGAACCACCAATCCCGATACAGTGGAGACACTTTCTTCTCCTATGTGCAAACAATACAGGATCAACAAGTAGCATGGGGCCGAAAGAGCGTTTAAACATATACCTATCCAATCTATCTGATGAACCCTTCGAGTGGGGAGTCAACGATTGCTTTACCTTCACCAACGGGGCTTTTAGAGCTATGTACGGCGTAGGTTATGCAGATGATTGGATGGGTCGCTACATGAACGGCAGAACACCAAAACACGCATCTAGTTTGCGAAGGGAGTTTAAACACTCCACACTATTTAACGGACTGGCTAGTAAGCTAGTAAGAGTTCAACAACCCGTCTTCGGAAGTCTTGTTACAACAAGTAAGAACCAAAGGTGGGTTACTGGTGCAGCCCTTGGTATTTCCATTGGGTCTAGGGGTATCTTCCTTTCTAAGGACGGTCTAATTAGAATGAACATCGAAGATGTAGAAAGTGCTTGGGTTCTGAAATGAGAAGTAACTTACCTTACAATGTAATGCGTCACGCTAATAGCTGGGAAGTAGCGCCAAGAGACCCAATATCCGCAGCGATTGCAACTTATGCTACAGGTGCAGCGGCTGGTATGACATTAACAACAGCCCTCGCAGCTGGAGCTTGGGGTTGGATTGGTGTTTACGCTATTAGTACACTAGCTATTTCCGCAGTTACCTCTGCTGTTCTTGGGGCATTGGCTCCTAAGCCAGATTTCGGTGGCTTGAACAACTCCGGTCAGCTAATCAGCAATAGCAAGAACGCTACAGCCCCTGCGCAGTTTGTGTATGGTCAGGCCCGTAAAGGTGGCGTAATCACTTTTATCGAGTCCACTGGAGATAGTAATAAGATTCTTCACCAGATCATTGTACTTGCTGCGCATGAGGTAGAAGAGATTGGCGACATATACTTTAACGATCTCGTCGTTACTATGTCGAATGAGGATGTAACTAGCGAACCCTTTAACGGCAAAGCTAAGGTGTACAAGCACCTCGGTGACCAGACAAGTGCAACAGACACTTTTGCAAACTCCTCTAACTCTTTGTCTAACACGCTACACTCTGAGACTTCAGCAGACAGTGCATTTGTTGGCAAGGGACTGGCTTACCTATATTGTCGCTTTACATACGATCAAGATGCTTGGGCGGAAGGTCTGCCTACTGTAACTGCCGTTGTTAAGGGCAAGAAGGTTGTTAAGACTGTTAATGGAGTAGCTCAAGCTCCTGTCTACAGCAACAACGCAGCTTGGTGTATCCGTGACTTCCTAACTTCTGAATATGGGTTTAATGACGACTCAATCAACGATGCTACATTTGAAGCTGCGGCTGCTATCTGTGACGACACAAACATTCTCTCGGACGGTTCTCCCCAGTACACAATCAACGGTGTTGTTGGAGCTAACGAGAGTGTAGGAAGTGTCCTACAGAACATGATGACATCCTGTGGTGGTACTTTGTTCTGGGGTGCTGGTTACTGGCGTCTTTATGCCGGGGACTTTGTTACACCCACAAAGACACTCACTCTTGATGACTTCCGTAGTGGTATTAGCTTGGACACAAAAGTGTCTATGCGAGATAACTACAATGCCATCCGTGGTACGTTCATCGACAGCAGCCAAGACTATATCAGTGCAGACTACCCACAAGTTAGCTCTTCTATCTTTCTTGCAGATGACAACAACCGTGAGACTGTTCTTGACCTACAGTTACCCTACACAACAAACTCACTTGCAGCACAACGTATAGCAAAGCAAATGCTGTACCGTGGGCGTGAACAACTTACCCTTAGCGCAGACTTTGGTATGAACGCCTTTGACGTTGAGGTTGGTGACTTTATCAAGGTACGCAATGAGCGTTATAATTGGAACAGTGGCTCTGAGAAGACGTTTGAGGTGGTTGGGTGGAGACTTAACCCTGACCCAGATAACAACGATTTGAGAGTTAACTTGCAACTGAGGGAAAGTAGTGTAGCTGCATTTGGTTTCTCAGTGGCGGATGAACGAGAGATCGTATCTAACAACACAACACTCTTGAAATACTACGATGTGCCAACTATCGGTATTACAGTGAGCCAAGAGTACCGTGAGGTAAACGAGAACGTAGTTAACGTGTTGGTCGTGAATGTTACCAGTAACGCTATTGACAGGGTAGACTCAGTTATCCTTAAGTACAAGAAGACTTCTGACGCCAACTTTAAGTCTGTTGGTCAAACCATTCTTGTTAATGAGGGCAACAATGCTGGTCGATTTGAGATAGTAGGTATTGACGCCCCTCAGATTGACCAAGGTGCCATTAACTATACAGTATCGGTTACCCCGGTTAACGCCCTTGGGTTTAAGGGTAACACGGTTACTACAACCTATAACCTTACTGCGGATACAACACCACCATCCGCCCCTGCATCCCTCACCCATTTACTATCGGGGGGTACAATCTTCTTTAGCTGGCCCGCGGTTAGTGACTTGGACCTGTCGCACTATAAAGTGTACTACTCAGCTAATGGGTCTGCTAACTTTAGTGATCCGACAGTATCAGAGAAGATAAACAAGATCGCAAGACCTGCTACTTCTATTAGCTACCCTGCACTCTCTGGTAAGTTCTTTATCACCTCTGTTGACAAAACAGGTAACGAAAGTGTTGCGGCGGCATCTACCACAATTCTCAATTCTGAGTTACCCTCGCTTGGTCAGTCTCCAACTGACATTGAGAACCCAGACTTTAGTGGTACTAAGACTAACCTTACTGTCTCTGGCGGTAACTTGTTTATGTCGAGCTACGCTACAGCGGGTGCAACTGGTGTCTACGACTTTTACCATGATGGGGACTCTTACTTTGATGTGGGGACTTCCCGTACAGTCCGTATTTCCAGTTCTATTACAGCCTCCCGTAAACATGCTGATGCTGTAGGTGGTGAAGTAAACTGGGATGCTATCCCTAACAACTGGGACACTTGGCCCGGTAACTTCGATGACTGGACAGATGAGACTACAAACTTCGGAGACTTCTCTGTATCAACACAGGCGAGGGCTTCTGATACTGTAGCTGGACTAGCTGCTGAAACATTTGTAGACGCATCTGGTGAGCTAGTTGGTAGATACATAGAGTTCAGAACAACACTTTCAAATAGCACTGCAAAAGTAACCCCGAACATAACAGCACTAAGTGCTACAGTGGAGTATTAAACATATGTCACAACATGACTTTACAATCGCCAACCAAACAGCCAGTAGCGCACGATCCGACATCAACGATGCGTTACAGGCTTTGGTATCTAACAACAGCGGGGATTCGGCCCCGACCACTACATTCGCTAATATGTGGTGGTATGAGACAGATACAAACCTACTTAAGATCAGGAACGAGGGTGATAATGCTTGGATCAACGTAGCTTACGTCAACCAGTCTACTAACAAGTTTGAGATACTAGACTACACTAAGGTGGTCTCAACCACTGGATACCAAGTTGGTATTCTTGGGGCTCAGGCTGAGTCAACTTGGGAGACTGGTACTGGAACTACTGAAAGTCTTGTGTCGCCAGCTAAGGTTAAGGCTGCTATAGAGAGCTTAGTGCCAGATACACTTGGTGAAAACCAATCTTACGCAACTACAACTTTGACTACAAATACTTGGTATCAAAACACTACAGGTCGTGCCATTGCAATTTATTATCGGTTAAATGTTGGCGGTGGGGCGGCTTATGTCAGCACAACCGCTGGTGGCGGCTTTATTGTTGGTGGGCCAGACGGTGATAGCGGTACATGGGATAATGGTTATTTTATTGTCCCTAATACACACTATTATAGAACAACTGGCAGTTCCAATCTCAGCGCCTCAATGCTTTCATAGGAGTTAAAATGTCTAAATACTTTATAAATCTTAATGGGGATTATTGGGAAACCTTATCAAACCCTTCGGATGAGATTGTTGCTGCGTACCCAGTCGGAACTGTTGAAGTAACGAAACGTCCATCTCACTTGCACACTTACGAAGGTGGAGCTTGGGTGGCACCCTCTGATGCGGTATATGATGGATGGAAAGCTACAGAGGTACGCGCAGAGCGTGACAGGCTTTTAAGCGCAGGAGTTGATCCACTTGTGTCTAACCCTTTGCGGTGGGGGGAACTTACTACAGAAAAGCAAACTGAGTGGGCACAGTACCGAAGAGACCTTTTGGACATCACAGACCAATCAGGTTTTCCTCGCAATGTAACTTGGCCTACTAAACCAGAACACATATGATATTCTAAGTAATCAAGGGAGCTAACTGTGGCTAAGGAAATACTAAATAACAATCTCTCACTTGGCCTCATACTTGGCTTAATCACACAGGGTGCTGCAATAGTATGGACTGTCTCTATGATGATGTCGGACATTGAAAGCAACCGTGAGGACATCCTAGAAACACAATCCCGGATTACCAGCCTTGAATCTGCTGTTAATACTCAAGCTGTCTCTATGGCTAGGATAGACGAAAATATAAAGGCTATTCGATCCGCAGTGGAAGCTATGGCTATTAGGCCAAGGTAGTGCTATGTGTATTGGTGTTTGTTTCCTTCGGACATGCTTGGACAACTGGTGGTAATCAGCTATTTCAATACTGCTACTACGATTGCGGGGCTTCTAAGAATGGTCTTTGGTACGACAGGGTTTACAGGGTAAGCCATAACTATGTGTGTCCTATAGAGGTTAAGTTCAAATGATAGACCCATTTACAGCATTTGCTGCCGCTCAGACAGCCGTATCAGCCATTAAACGTGGGATACAGCTAGGTAAGGACATCGGTGGTATCTCCAGTGATCTAGCTAAATTCGCTGGGGCTATCTCTGACATTAACTTTGCACATAAGAGGGCTGAGGATCAACCTTGGTATGCTATCTTACTAGGAAGCCCCGGTCCAAGTGCAATGGACATCTTTGCTAAGAAGAAACAAGCGGAGGCTCTTCGTGCTGAAATTAAGCAGTATATTCAGTTTGCTTATGGTCAGTCGGCTTGGGACGAACTTCTTAAGATTGAAGCTCAAGTTCGTAAGGATCGTCAGGCAACTCTGTATCGTAAGGCGGAGATCAAGCAGACTATTCTGGAGTGGACTTTGGGCATACTGGTGGTGGTATCAGGAATTGGTATTTTCGGCGTGGGGGTTTATTTCCTCGGTAAGAAACAAGGGAAATGGTGATGGCAATAACAATGGAGAGACTTCTGGCTTGGAAGATCATGCCCAGACTTATGATGCTAGTGATGACTGTTATGTACATCCGTGTGATCGAATGGGGCATGAGCCTTGATGATTTGAGTACCCAGCAGAGTGCTATGATTAGTGTCGTTAGTGGTGCTATGACTGGTACGATAGCCGTTTGGCTAGGGAGCGAAAAGAAATGATTAGTATTTTAACTAGCCTAGCTGGACTAGCCACAAGTGTTATCGACAGTAAGACACAAGTTAAACTGACTGAAGCTGAGATCAAGAAGAAGCAGCTAACTGGTGAGATCGACTGGGACATTGAGGCTATCAAGGCTACTCAAAACAGCTGGAAAGACGAGTGGATAACTCTACTTTTCTCTATTCCCCTGATACTAGCCTTCTGTGGCGACTGGGGTAATGCGATAGTACAAGCTGGGTTCGCTGCACTTGAGGGTATGCCAAAGTGGTATCAGTATTCACTCGGGGGTATCGTAAGTGCCAGCATAGGAATTAGGTCGGTATCGAAGTTTTTTGGGAGTAAGTAAGCAATGAGTTTTAAATTATCTAAGCGGTCATTGCGTAAGCTAGAAGGTGTCGATGAAGACCTTGTAGCAGTCGTTAAGAGAGCCATAGAGCTTACAAAGGTTGACTTTGGGGTTGTGTATGGTTTACGCACCAAAGAGGAACAGGAGAAGCTCGTAGAGGCTGGTAGGTCACAGACTATGAAGTCTAAACACCTAGATGGTCGTGCGGTCGATCTCATGGCCTTTGTGGATGGAAAGGGTTGTTGGGAACTAAATGTCTACGACGACATATGTGACGCAATGAAGGAAGCTGCCACAGAGCTTGGTGTCGCTATCAAGTGGGGCGCTGCATGGTCAGAGGGAGACATTCGTTCCTATGAAGGCACAGCAGAAGATGCCATGAACGCTTATATTGACCTGAGACGATCAGAAGGACGGAGACCTTTTATAGACGGTCCACACTACGAGAAGATGTAAAATAGAAAAGCCCCCGTATTCCACTTAAGGAGTACGGGGGCTTTTTTTATTCTTCGTCTTCTGAGATACCAACCTCTTTCATACACATGGCTAAACCTTGGTACATGGTGTCTATGTCAACTTCCATCTTACCTATCCTGTAAAGGGCGTATGCGTTGGCTGCTAGTACAACTAGGACTACACCTTCGTAACAGG
>Ga0213868_10005065_pt1 | contig 11905 bp, 9 predicted proteins | sample PICome_9_FD_160087 | JGI IMG/M metagenome (GOLD analysis project Ga0213868, IMG submission 160087) | Coastal seawater microbial communities near Pivers Island, North Carolina, United States - PICO127 | ecosystem: Environmental > Aquatic > Marine > Coastal | place: USA: North Carolina | collected...
GGCGACTGTCTTGAGGTTCCCTGGAGGAAGCCCGTGTGCGGCGAGGACCGCTTTTTCCGCGATTACTTTCGTTGTTGGATAATGGCAGGGAATGTCATCGCCATAGGGCAACGATTCATTGGCTCCTGAAATAGCCTCGGCATTAAAAACGACACTCGGAGTACTGGTATAGACTAGTTTGCTTACTTCAAAGTCGCGGCACCCGTTAACGATCGACTGGGTTCCAATTACGTTCGCATCATGAAACTCACGGTAGTTTCCCCAGATGCCAACTTTAGCCGCGGTATGAAACACGGTATCGGCTTCCTGGCATGCGTTTCGAACCGATTTTGCGTCAGCCATATCGACATAAAGCATTTTTACTCCGAGCGCTTCCAGTTCAGGCTGAGGTCGTCGGCAGAGCCCTTTTACCGTGCAACCTTGATCCAGAAGCCGGTGAATGAGATTCCCGCCGAGAAATCCACTTGCGCCTGTGACAAGTACGCGTCGAGGTGCCAAGGATTGAAAGGGAAGGGCTTTCTCTGGCATCGGCATGGGAACAGAGGCTTGCGTGTCGCTGAGTAGTGTCAAGTATCTGCCGGAATCTCCTGCAATCTCGATGGACGAAACTGAGAAAGTTGCTGACAAAAGGCTTATCAGCCAGCTTACCCTGCTAGGGGAGTACCAAGGCATGGTGAAGCGTTTCGATGGTTTCGACAAATCCCGTCACACCGTGCCCAAGTACGCCAGCGATCGGGCCCAGCAGTTCCTGGCACGGCTTGCGGAGCCAGAACTAGTGGAATGGAGCGAATCGCTTTTCGCCGCTTACAGAGAGGCTATGGATTATAGGCGGAAAGACATTTCGTCCCTCGTTGAGGGAGGGGTCGCTCGGATCGAGAGCAAGGATTTCATTCTGGAGCGGCGGTATTTGTTGAATCAAGACAGTCCGGACAGTTACCTAGTCGAAACGGAGCTTATGAACGCGAGCGGCCTAGAGTTGCTCGAGCACGAGTCTTTCAATCAAGCGACAGGACCGCTGTTCGAGCGAATGTGCTGCCTGTTTAGTCGCGACGTTTGCGTGGAGTCGATGATAGACGGAATCGAAGACCGCAAAGGGAGCCAAGTAACGGTAAACTACCCATCTAACTGCGAGTATTGCGAAACTCGGATCGAAGGACTGGAACCGGTGTTTCGGTTCGACTCTGCATCATTGGAAATTCGATTTCGTCGTTATGGAATGCCCCGTCAAATGATTCAGGCCTATCGAGCCATGGCGGGCAAGCTGGCCTCAGTCGAGGTGATGAAGGACGTCTTGTCGCTAAGCTAGCAAAGGATACTCGTAGCGTTTCTCCCTTCGGTAGCTAGGTTGTCTCTTTCGGCAATGACTGAATGATGTTTTTCGAATGATTTGCGATACGTTCGAAATTGTTCACAATCTCGATATAGATGAGCTCCGAGTGTACCTCTGCACTATTATTGGTCATCCGATTGACAGAACGCTTTCGCAGCTTCCGCCTCTTGTCGTTGATCATATCTTCGAGATCGATCGCAACTTCCATATCAGCCGCTGATACTTTCGACTGAATTCGGGATTGGTAGAAGTCCATAAATCGCTGAACGTTTTCACCGAATTGGACAATGTCGTCCTCAATCTCCTTATTGATAAAGCGGTTTTTCCGATAGCGTTTCGCAGCCCGGTTGGTGATTCGGTGGCAGCAGTCGCAGATTTCCTCGAGTTCTGCGATCACTCGTAGGTACCGCGTAGCCTCTTGTCGTGTTTCGTTGCTTACATGGTCGGAGGAGCAATGAATTAGGAAATCGTACAGCTCTGAGGTGATTTCGTTACTCTCCTCTTCCATCCGGTTGATCTCTTTCACTTTTTCGGAAAGGTCTTCCTGCGGATTATTGTATATGAAAAGGAACTGCTCAAACATGCGCTTGCTAAGATCACCGAGTTTCCCGATCGCTTGCTTCCCTTCGGAGAAATTCAGTTCCCCGGAGCCCCATGACATAGTGTCCAGATACCGGAAGGTAGGAAGGTTGGCAGTAGTGGGTTTTTCTTTGACCAACCATTCGACGAGTTGGGCTATCTTGGGGACAAAACCGATCAGCAGAAGGATGTTAAGTAAGTTGAAGAGCGTGTGATAAAGCGCCATGTGGTTGGGTAGATCCGGATTCGCGTCAGCCCGTCCTTGACCATCTACGATAAGAGCTTCTGGTGGACCGGGCATCAGCCAGTCGACCATAGAAATAAAGGGGAAGAACACGGCGAGCATCCAAAGCACACCGAGCATATTGAACATGAAATGCGCTCGAGCCGCTCGCTTAGCAGCCGTGTTAGCCGTTAGCGATGCGAGGTAGGCGGTGATTGTGGTGCCTATATTTTCCCCAAGAATGACCGCGGCAGCTTGAGGAAAGTCGATCCAGCCCTTGTACGCCATGGTTAGCGTGATTGCGCCAGCTACCGAGGAGGACTGTACGACAATGGTGAGAACCACACCGACCGCGAGAAAGATGAGGATCGAACCAAACCCGTAGTTACTCAAAGAGGCGATCCATTCCAAGGCTTCTGGATTGCTCTTGATATCGGGAACCGAGTTTTTGAGAAGGCTGAGGCCGAGGAAAAGCAATCCAAATCCTGTGCAGAAGTTGCCGACCTCCTTGAGGCGAGCGGTCTTCAAGAAAGTCATTGCCACCCCAACGCCGATTACGGGAATGGCGATATTTGAGAGGCTAAACTTAAAACCCAGAAACGAGATGATCCAAAACGTTGTCGTTGTGCCGAGATTAGCCCCCATGATGACGCCGATCGACTGGATTAGGGTCAGAAGGCGGGCGTGGACGAAACTAACGACCATGACCGTAGTGGCCGAGGAGGACTGGACTAGACAGGTGACGAGGAATCCAGTCATTACACCGGCAAATCGGTTTCCGGTCATCGAGCGCATAATGCTACGAAGCCGCTCACCTGAAAATTGTTGGATGGACTCGCTCATGAGGCGCATACCAAAAAGGAACACACCCAAGCTGCCTAATATCATGAAGAATAAGGACATGGACTTTGTGATTACGGGAGGAGACCTCAAAACGGGGTTCGAGGATTAATGACCCAAATACGGAGTGGGGTCTCGATGCAACCGAATTGTTGCTTTTTGGGAATTGGTTTTAAAAAATATGGGGTCGGTTGCGAACGGCAGAACATTTTATTGAATTTATTAGGCGGTTTGGTGCGTCTATTGGTATGAAATCATCGAACACATCATGAAATCACTTGCTCTTATCTCCTTTCTCGCAGGAATTTTCTTAACGCCGTTCCTTTGGGCGGAAAATCTGTTTTTCGAGGGAGATCTAATGGCCGCACAGAAATTAGCGAAATCGTCAAGCCAGCTGGTCATGATCGACTTCAAGGCAGAGTGGTGCGGCCCTTGCAAAATGCTGGACCGGACCACTTGGAAGGATGAAAACGTTATTTCGACTTTGAAAGATAAGGCAGTAGCTGTTAAAGTGGATGTAGACGAGAACAGCGAGCTCGCCGCAAAATATAGTATTCATTCGTTGCCTACAGTTATCTTCGTAGATGGAAACGGGAACGAGGTTTCTCGATTCATTGGTTACCGAGACGCGGAAGGATTCCTGAAGGAATTCAGTAAGCTTGAAGAGTCGTAGATGCCTCTGTGGGTGCTTCCTAGGAGCGACCTTCCGGGGACTCCCATTTTGGTCGGATCGAGTGAGAACCCGCTTCTGTGTTTCCGTTCTTGCGTTCGGTGGGTGGCTTTGGCTTTTTCTTTCCTTGTTGACGGCTGAAACAGGAGGCGTCAGCCGAGAAAATTCCAAACAACTATTAAATGAGCGAAGCTGCTGAATCTACGCAATCCGTGTTCGGGAAGAGCAACCCTTTCCCCGCTCCTCTACTTAAAAAGTACAACCTTAATGTTGAGGGCTCTGCCAAAGAGACTATCCACGCGGAGGTCTCCATCGAAGGTTCGGGACTCAGCTACGATGCGGGGGACGCTTTGGCGGTGGTTCCTCAGAATGCACCTGATCTCGTCGAGGCGTTCCTCGCGGCGACAGGAATCGATGCCGCTGTTGAGCTTACCATTGGCGAAGAGGTTTTCTCTTTCGGGGAGGCGCTTCGAGACAAATTTGATTTGCGTGTTGTTACAAAAGTAGTCCTCACAAAGTACGCAAAAGCGGCTGGACTCGATAAACTCCTGGAGAGGTGTGCGGACAGGGAATGGGCAAAGGAATATACTTGGGGGAGAGATTGGGTGGACGTGGTGAATGAGCACCCACCGAGTTCCCTTTGCGCAAGCGACTACGCCGGGTTTCTACGTCCGCTGGCAGCCCGTTTGTATTCCATCGCCTCTAGTATGCACGCTCATCCCAATGAAGTTCATTTGACAGTGGGGACGGTTCGCTATGAGGCCTTTGGAAGAGCAAAAAAAGGGGTATGCTCGACGTTCATTTCTGATATGTGGAACGAAGGAGCGACCGCTGGGGTTTACTTTCACCACAACCCGAACTTCAAGCTGCCCACAGACGGATCGCTTCCGATCATCATGATTGGACCCGGAACGGGAATCGCTCCCTTTCGTGCCTTTATCGAGGAACGGATCGCAAAAGGAGCCACGGGCAAAAACTGGCTGTTCTTTGGGGACCAGCACCAAGCAACCGACTACCTTTATCAACCCGAATGGGAGAAATACCTCGAATCAGGGCACTTGCATAAAGTGGATCTGGCTTTTTCGAGGGACCAAGCAGAGAAGATCTATGTTCAGGATCGAATGCGCCAGAACGCCGCTCAAATCTGGGAGTGGATCGATGCCGGCGGATACTGTTACGTATGTGGCGACGCCAGCCGGATGGCCAAGGACGTCAATCAAGCTCTTATTGACATCGCTGCTGAGCAGGGCGGAATGGACGAGGCCGCAGCCGCTGCTTATGTGAAGCAGATGCAAAAGGATAAGCGCTACGGCCGAGACGTGTATTGATTCAGCCAGCCTGATCGACTATAAAAGTTAGAGACGTGCCTTCCTTGCTCCCGTCGCTCTAATGGAAGGATCTATCGGGCTGATTAAGGTAAATCGGGATCGCGAACATAGCAGAAAGATCGATTCAGGGGTAAGAGCGTTCCTCGAGTTCCTAAGGCCTAATTTTTTACAGAATAACATACCAACTGGTCGGTCTTAATAGGGCGGCATAATGATTCCAAAAAACGAGAAACTGATATGGCGACGAGAAATGAACTGACCGAACAAACTTGGGTCGAGCGGCTTGCCGCGAATACCATAAGGTTTCGGTGGATTGTTATCACTGGGTTCTTTATCGTCGCGGCCGTGGCAATCGGTGGCTTGTTTAAAGTCGAGCAGACTGAAGGTGGCTACGCCTTGGCCCCGGATATTCGATTCGATTCGAGCTATCGGATCTTCTTTTCGGAAGATAACCCGCAGCTTCAAGCATTCGATGCGTTGCAGAACATCTACACGAAAGATGACAACGTGATGATCGTCCTGACTGCGGACAAGGATTCGATTTATGAGGAGGACTTTCTGGAAGCGGTGCAGTGGCTTACCACGCAAGGATGGCAGGTTCCCTATTCGCGTAGGGTAGATTCTATTACAAATTTCCAGAACTCGGTTGCGGTAGAAGACGATCTTTTTGTGACGGATTTGGTGCCAGAAGATGAGGCTCTTGATCGGGAGCGCTTAGATGCGATTCGAGAGGCGGCGCTTGCGGAACCTGCGATCTACAATCGAATCATCAATGATAAAGGGCACGCGACCGGTATCAATATTACAGTGACGCTCCCGGGTCTCAATGATATGACTGAGGTCCCTGAAGTGGTTAACAAAATAAGGGAAATTGAACTAGAGTTCGAGGCGAGGTTTCCCGGAATTGAAATGCACAAGGCTGGCGTTGTCATGCTAAACAACGCATTTTCAGAATCCGCGATGTCTGATATGGGGAATGTAATGTTGCCGATGTTTGTGGTTATTTTCCTCATCATGGCGATCTTGCTCAGATCGTTCTTCGCGACCGCGATCACGGGTGCCGTGGTCATGTTCTCAATTGTCGGGGCCATGGGAATGATGGGATGGTACGGGTACAATTTGAGTACTCCTATCATGAGTGCCCCGGTAATGATAATGACTCTGGCCGTCGCAGACAGTATCCATATATTCATAACGTTTTTTATGGAATTGAGGCGTGGTAAGGACCGGGATTCCGCTTTGGTCGAAAGTTTGAGGATAAACTTTTCTCCTGTACTCCTGACAAGCGTAACGACGGCGATTGGATTCATGAGCATGAATTTTAGTGACTCACCTCCGTTCCAACAGTTGGGTAACGTCGTAGCCACTGGGGTTATGATTGCCTGGGCTGTTTCGATATTCTTCCTCCCAGCTGTGGTTTCCTTGCTTCCTTTTAAGAGCGGGGGTCGCAGCCGGTCGACAAACAGTTTCTTTGATGCATTCTCGAGCTCGTTAGCGAGACACCGAGGAAGGTATTTGGTAGGATCGGTGGCGGTAGTTGTCTTTCTGGGGGCCATGGTGCCGCGTATCGATTTGAACGATCAGTGGGTTAAGTATTTCGACGAGTCGATGGAGTTTCGCCAGGATGCGGACTATGCGGAAGAAAACCTTACCGGCATGAATAATTTCGAATTCTCCTTACCGGCTGCGACAAGTGGAGGCATCAACGATCCTGAGTACTTGGAAATGCTTGAGTCTTTTGCTACCTGGTACCGCGCGAAGATTGATGTGGTCCAAGTGAATTCGATCGCGGACATTATGAAGCGTCTTAACAAAAACATGCATGGCGACGATCAGAACTATTATCGGATTCCAGAGAGTAGAGAGCTGGCTGCCCAGTATCTGTTGCTCTACGAATTCTCGCTTCCCTATGGACTAGATCTGAATAACCAGATCAACGTCGACAAGTCCGCTAGTCGTATAACGATCACAACTAGGGACGTACCCACAAAAGAGTTACGTAAGTTAATCGAAGATGGCGAAATTTGGCTCAGGGAAAACGCTCCCGACTACATGCATGTAAATGCGGCAAGCCCTACAGTAATGTTTGCCCACATTTCTGAGCGTAACATTAAGAGTATGCTCGGAGGGACTTTTGTGGCGGTTCTAGCAATTTCATTGTTGCTGGGTATCGCGTTGAAAAGTGTTCGATTCGGATTGATCAGCCTGATCCCTAACATTACTCCTGCCGTTCTTGGGTTCGGCTTCTGGAGCCTCCTTTATGGAGAAATGGGGCTCTCTCTTGCCATGGTTTCAGGTATGACACTTGGTATTGTGGTAGATGATACCGTTCACTTTCTTAGCAAGTACCTTCGTGCGAGGAGAGAAAAGGGTCTGGATGGCGAAGAAGCAGTGCGATACGCATTCCAAACCGTAGGAAAAGCTCTCGTGGTTACGACGATTATTCTCACGATCGGCTTCTTTATTCTGGGTATGTCCTCATTCCGGATGAACAGCTGGATGGGACAGCTTACGGCGATCGTAATCGCTTTTGCCCTGATTGCGGATTTTATTTTACTGCCTGCTTTCCTGTTGGTTGTAGATGGAAAGAAAAATCGAAAGTCGGCTCAGAACAAGGTTCTCAATGAAGAAGCGGCGATTGCGTGACCGGACTTAAACCATAAATCTTACCAAAACAGCATTATGAAAACAAACACGAGCAAACTACTTGCGTTTAAATTTGCGGCGCTCCTAGCCGCTACTTCTGGGGTAGCGGAAATGACACCGGAGGAAACGGGCCTCAAAATTGCCATCGAATCCGACAAGCGAGACACGGGATTTGGAGATACCATTGTTGAAATGGAGATGGTCCTTACAAATCGGCATGGGGAATCGAGCAATCGCAAGATGAAGTTGCAAACCTTGGAAGGCGTCGGAGATGGGGACAAGACGCTCATAACGTTTGACGAGCCACGTGATGTGAAAGGAACGGCATTTCTTTCCTATACTCATAAGGTGGATGCGGATGATCAATGGCTCTATCTACCTGCGTTAAAGCGTGTGAAGCGGATAGCCTCCAGTAACAAGTCTGGCCCATTCGTCGGGAGCGAGTTCGCTTATGAAGATATGACTTCCCAGGAGGTAGAGAAGTATACTTACAAGTATGTTGGTGACGCAGATCTTGATGGCATGAATTGCTTTCAAATCGAACGCTATCCTGTGGATCCAAAGTCAGGATACACTCGTCAAGTGGGCTGGATCGACAAGGAATACTATCGAGTCATCAAGATTGATTTCTATGATCGGAAGAACTCTCTATTAAAGACTCTTAGCTTCAGCGGATACCAGCAGTATCTCGATAAGTATTGGAGAGCGGATCGTGCCAAAATGGTAAACCATCAAACGGGGAAATCGACCGAGCTTCTCTGGAAAAACTACAAGTTTAGCAATGGCTATACGGATCGGGACTTCGATCAGCGTTCCTTGCGGAATGCTAGGTAGCGTCTGTACATATTGAAATTATTTTTGAATACGGGACGATGCGAAGCAGAGCATGGAAAAAAGGCTTGTTAGCGATCAGCTTCTTGATTACCCTCTCCCTGGATTCAGCTGAATGGTCAGGTTATACAGCCGCCGAGACACGTGTATTTGAAAGATCACCTCTTTCGGATGAGCAAAAGGGCGGCGTTAGCGCGGCGCTGATCCTGGAGCCGGAATTTTATGCGGATTGGAAGGAAGGAGACCGGGCCTTTGAATTTATTCCCTATTTTCGTTTCGATACCCATGACGACCGGAGAAACATAATAGACTTAAGAGAATTGTCTTATCTGTTTGTCAACGGCGACTGGGAAGTTCGGTTTGGCGTCTCGAAAGTCTTTTGGGGAGTGGCAGAATCCCAACACCTTGTAGACGTCATTAACCAGACAGATCTCGTAGCCAATCCGGATGGGGAGGACAAGCTCGGGCAGCAGATGATTCAAGTCGTCCGCGTTACGGACGTAGGAGACTTCAGCCTGTTTCTGCTCCCGGGGTTTCGGGAACGCACTTTTCCAGGAAGCGAGGGCCGGTTGCGTAGTAGCCGTTGGGTGGATACAGATAGGCTGCTATATGAGTCATCAGCAGAAGAAGGCCACATTGATGGGGCGATTCGCTGGTTTAATATTATAGGCGACTTCGACGTGGGTCTACACTACTTCCGTGGGACACGACGTGACCCGTTATTTGTTCCGAGTTTTGACGTTGATGGGAATTCGATCTTTCGACCTTACTATGAGCAGATGAATCAAGTCGGACTCGACCTCCAGTACACAAACGAGGGTTGGCTTTTCAAGTTTGAGGGAATTGCCAGGAACACCTCGTCGGAAGAATACAGTGCCATGGTGGGGGGATTTGAATATACGCTTTACGGTATCGGAGGCAGTGCAATTGATGCGGGGGTTCTTCTAGAGGGCCACTTTGATTCCCGAGGTTCAAACGCATTCAATCCTTTGAATCGAGATCTTTTCTTTGGAACGCGACTTACTTGGAACGACAACGTGGATACGGCGCTGGTTGCAGGCGGCTTTGTCGATTTGGACAATGGAAGTGTTTTCGCTCGAGTTGAGCTCGAGCGTCGCATCGGCAGTCAGCATAAGATTGAGTTCGAGGTTCAGAAACTGACCAATATCGTATCAAGAGATCCGTTTTTCGATCTGCGGCGGGACAGCTATGCCCAACTAAGCTTAAGCCAATATTGGTGAGACGCGCATAGGGGGCCTCGGTATCTAGAGAATCACTCCCCTTGATATTCCGTTTGCCCAGAAGGGGGATTAGGTCTAACTTAATAGGTCGTTATTGAATTTCATGAAAATTTACTCCGATCCAAAGTGCTTGACCTATCATTCCCTTGGACACCCAGAACGACCGACAAGAGTTGAAGCAACCGTAGCTTGGTTAAAGAAAAGGCAACCCGAGTGGACTTGGGAACCCTTTGAAGTGGCCTCGGATCTGTCATTGTTGAGGGCGCACCCTCGTTCTCATTTGGATCGCCTCCAGGAAGAGCGAGCGTTCGACGCGGATACCGCCTTTCACGATGACATTTTTGAAATCGCTCGATTGGGTACAAGCAGCACGCTCGCTGCGATGGAGTCCGCCCTAAGTGGAGAAAAGGCATTTTCACTCATGCGTCCGCCAGGGCATCATGCGGAGCAGACCCAGGCAATGGGTTTTTGCTATCTTAACCATACAGCGATATCGGCTTTGGAGGCCTTGGAAACCGGAATTGAAAAAGTGGCTGTGTGGGATTTTGACGCGCATCATGGGAACGGTACCGAAGCGATTCTGGAAGGGGTGGAGGGAGCTTTCTATGTTTCCGTTCATCAACACCCCTGTTATCCGGGAACGGGGACGATTTCACGTGGCAATGCGAGGAACTTTACGGTTAGTCGAGGAACTCTGCCAGAAGTCCACTTGGAAGTTTTGGCGAAATCTTGGGAGGCGATTCTCGATTTTGAGCCAGGGCTCGTTCTTGTATCCGCGGGATTCGACGCCTACGAACTCGATCCCTTGACGGACATGAGATTGAGATCGAGTGATTTCGAGGCATTAGGGAGTTGGCTTGCTGAGGCAAAGATACCAGTGGCAGCGACATTGGAAGGAGGATACAGCGATGATTTACCCTTGCTTGTTGAGGCTTTCTTGAAAGGGTGGTCGCGATCCTAGTCGCTCTCGCAACCGAGCATGGAAGACGAATCATTTGAATACATCGATACCCAAGAAGGCCTGAACTATCTGTGTGACCGGCTGGATTCGCAAACTGAAATCGCTTTGGATAGCGAGGCGGACAATCTCCATCACTATGCCACCCAGCTTTGCTTGCTTCAGCTGAGATTCGACCATCGAACCTATCTTTTGGACATGCTCGCGGAGATTGAATACTCCCGATTCTGGGAGACGCTCAATGGAATGCATCTCATCATGCATGGCAGCGACTTCGATTTGCGCCTGTTTAAGGAATTCGCCAATTTTAGGGCTACGAGTATATTCGACTCGATGCTAGCGTCCCAACTCCTGGGGATTAAGAAGTTTGGATTGGCCGCTCTGCTGGAGGAGTTTTTCGAGGTCAAAATGCCCAAAGACAGTCAGAAGAGTGACTGGTCACAGCGTCCATTGACCGAGAAGATGCTGAAATATGCGGCTAATGACGTCCTTTATTTGCACCGACTTAGGGATTTCCTCATGGAGCGGATCCGCGAGCACGGTCGCAAGGCTTGGCTCGAGCAACGCTGTGAATATCAGATTGAGACCGCTCAGAGCGGATTTCCCGAAGGCAGCGAGCATTCCTGGCGAATATCCCGGGCGAACAAATTGGATGGCAAAGGGAAGGCAGCCCTCTATGAGCTGTGGCATTGGCGAGACGACTTGGCCCGCCGACTGGACCGCCCCCCTTTCAAAGTGCTAGGCAACGAGTACATGCTGAAGCTCGCTGAGGCGGTTTCCGAGGGGAACTGGGAGTTCGTTTTCGAATCGCTTCCTCCCGGGATTCAGCGTCGCAAAAAGCAAGGCCTCGTGGATGCCTTGAAGCGAGGAGAGGCCCGCGATGCGAGTTCGCTTCCGAAGTTGCCTCCCCGCGAAGAATCAAAAGGTCCCTTGAGCCAGGTGGAGCTGGATCGTCAGGAAAAGATCAAGCTGCACCGAAATAGAGTGGCCGAGGAGCTGGGTATCGATCCTACTTTGATTGCCACGAGGAGCCACGTGGCCCAGCTAGCCCGAGACTCCAGCGCCATGGAAGGTCTGCTCGAATGGCAGAAAGAGCTTCTGAGACAGATTATCGAGTCGGCGGAATCGAATGATCCTCCTGCAGAAGAGTAATGGGGGGTCTGAAAGCCCATTTCGGGTTGGATTATTGCCTTGATGCATTCAGAGGTCTCGTTGATAGTCTCAGTCGATTGTTAAAAATTTACGAACCCCTGCTGTCG
>Ga0213868_10005066_pt1 | contig 11903 bp, 12 predicted proteins | sample PICome_9_FD_160087 | JGI IMG/M metagenome (GOLD analysis project Ga0213868, IMG submission 160087) | Coastal seawater microbial communities near Pivers Island, North Carolina, United States - PICO127 | ecosystem: Environmental > Aquatic > Marine > Coastal | place: USA: North Carolina...
GCGGTAGATGTCGTCAGCGGTGCGGTTTTTGATCTCGTTTTTGGATACGAAGTCCATAAGTTTCCGGTCATTTCTGGATGCGTAAATGGGCATGGTAAGCTTTCTAGTTTTTTTCTCACCGACCTCTTTCTTCACAACGCTATACTTCTTTACACGGGGTTTGACTTCCTCCTTCAACTCTTCAACGTCCGATTCAACGTCCGAGTCCGATTCAACGTCCGAGTCCTGGTTCGCAACATTGATGTCATTCCCAATCCAGATATTGAACTGCCTGGTGATATTATTCCTGGTGGCGAGAGGGATTCGTGTCCAAAGGATCAGTGCCTCCTGGTGTTTCCGTTCTTCACCATCGTTGATGTCCAATATTTGTTGGCGATTTTTCACTTCGTCAACCAGAGCTACCTCAAGCATCCCCATAATGTCAGGCTGAGCCATAACATATTTGGATCTGAAGAAATCGACTGCAGTGATGTCCATAGTTTTTAAAGTCTTCTAAAAGTTCTTAGAAAGCAATGATACACGATATATAATAATACAATATCACGAATTCAATTTTAAATAAGTAACTTGGGTGTACTATAATCTTTTACAGAATCAAACAGAACAAACGATGGACTCCAGTACCACAAGCGACAACACAAAATCTCTGAAAAATGAGAACACCGGCGATGTGCGAAAGGCGTTGAAGGTGAAAATTTTGCAACTGCGGGCGGACGAACTTCAAAAAAAGATGGACAAAGCCATGAATGACATCGAACATATGACACAGGAGTACTCCATGCTTATGGTAGAACTGCAGGAGATAAAAGGGGTCAGTGAAAGTCAGAACAAGAAGCATATTGAGTTGCTGTCCAGAATGATGGGCGAGCAGGGGACAGCCCCCGTCGACTACGACGCTTGCAACACGTCGGAGGAAATGTTACAATTGGTTATGAACGAACTCGACCAGGTTAAGAAGTTGGAGACAAAAATGAAGGAGCAGGAAGATCCCGCACTTCCCGACGTCGGGGATAACTCCGAGATCTGGGACCGGATTGCACGGGCACAGAAGGCGGTGAAGGAAGAGGAGGCAAAAAATAAGGTATTCACGTCAACGGACAGCCCGCTTGCAGTCTTGTCTGAAGAACCTGAGGAGACAGTGTCGCCAACAAGACCGCCAACACCAACCACCGATTTTGGATCCGACTCGGACAATTTGTCGCTGGGTGATTCTGGTGATGTTGATGCGATGGTTAAGTCTATGGTTGTATAATTAGAACACGGTCAATAGTTTGGTAATTCTTTTTTCGTTAAAGTTTTTGTCGTCCACGAGCCACTTAATTAGCGTGTCCTTATCCATAACATCCCTTTTAATCATATTGTCGTCGTACGGGCATTTACTAAGAAAGTATTGTTTTGCCTTCTCTTGCTCGTCCGTTAGTTTGACACCGAGACCTTTTTTGAGAATGGTGCCAGGACCGATGCCTTTGGTCTTGTCTGAGAAGTCGCTGCCTAACACAACACCGTAATGGACCAGCTGTTCCCTTGTTAACTCGTAGTCAACGAGGACGTCATCCAAAGTATACTCCTCGTACGACACTTTCTTCGACCCTTTTTTCTTAACGCGACGGGTCATTGATTTACCACCGAACAACAGAGTGTCCGAGTCGGATGTTATGAAAGTGTCGATGATGTCGTCGACGGATAGTTCCGCACCCAGATGTTCGGCCTCGTAACCCTCTGGTGCGACAATCCACGCCACGCCTAACAGCGTCAGTAACTTCTTAACATCGCTGACCATATCGTCTGTTATGGTAAACGCTCTCTTCTCAAGTTGCTCTTTCATTTCGTGTTGGTCTTCTTCTGTCAACTTTGCTTCTGCCTTCTTGCGCGCTGCCTTTCTCTTTTTTGCCTCTTTGACCTTGTGCGGGTTAGGTTTGGGATTGTCAAACACGTACACGAGTCCTTTGACCCCGAGTTTCTTGTACCGCACGACGTTGCACAGCAGAATGTTAAGAAGGACGGTGGGAATTCCTTCTTTGTCGGTCAGACTTTTGATGTTCTTCATTCCAAGACTTGCCCTGTAGATGTCATACGAGACGTCTATCCCGAGGCATTTCCCTTTGAAGTCCTTTTCTTTTTTCACCTGAGAGCTGTCACCAAATACTTTGAACCACCCGTTAATTCCCATTTTATTGATTAACACGTTTGTGATGCGTAGTCTATTTTGTTGGACAGTCTAATATTATTAGAATTAACTTTTCAACTTTAATATACTTGGTAAATTCAATTGAAATGGCACACAAACACGATGGTAAATTTCCTATACGAGTCGCCTATGCGTACATTTTGATAATAGTGTTCTCTTACATATACATACACCATATCGTGGACCAGTACGGTGATGTTATTACAGAATTCCCAAAGTTTGATCTGTTGGGGGGATACAAATGCACTCCTCAGTTTGCGGGGTGCGAGGATCAGTATATAGACGGGTGGGCATTGTCGCGTATTCTTGCGTTTATGTTGGTGGGTTTTGCGAACCCGCACTCACATTATAATATGCTGGCGGTCTCGGTGCTTGTCCAGGCGTACGCGTACGCACACAATAGCGCCGGTCGTCATATATTAAATCCGATGTTGACAATGGTTGGGTATTCAATTGGATCTTTGATGTGCCCCCGGGGATTGCTGCGGCGATAAATGTTATAACAAAAAGAATTAAAAGAAACATATACTGTGTATATTAATACTCTCGGATGGAAGCAAAAACGATTCCGCTCAAGGTTGCCGTGGGTATGTGGGCAATAAATTTTCGGGGAATGCACGAGGAGATAAAGACTGTTGAGGAAACGCCTGTCTCAAAAAGACAGTACAACCGGTTTGTAAACCGTATGAAAAAATACCCAAGGTCAGCTTTCAGTACGATGATTATCACCGACGACGAAGTGGACAAAAGGGATTTTGACGTGGGGATGGCAAAGGTGAACGGTAGGTGGGTGGTGGACACGGAAAAGTTTTTAATAGCGTTAAACCAAAAAAGAATGGTACACAAAGAAGGTCTGGTAGAAGATCGATTTGAGCGAATGCTACAGTACCTCGGGGTTGAGCAAAACATATGCTTTGGGGATGTTAATATTCCTGATAATCATCCATAGGTTTTGCCCAGTCGGGATAGTTGATTTGTATTTTAGTTTTTCCTATTCGGTTGCTGTCCTCGGCGGCCTTAATTTTTTCGCCAACGGCCGCGTGAAACTTAACCCCGTCTACCATCCACCTGCCTTTCACCTTATTCAGCCCCACGTCAAACGCTTTGTAGTCATTCGACTCCTTGTCTTTGTTCCAGTACACTATAACGAAAATTTTACTTGGGTCGGCACATGCTTTTCTAGTCAGTGCGGAATACCCTATCATCATTTCCTCGAGTGGTGCCTCCCACTCTTTAATTGCGTCTTTGAATGAAATCATATTTGCCATACCTTTTTTCGGATCATGACTTTATATTACTTTTCCGAATCAGAGTCTACTTTTTTCCTTTCTTGATTGTAATGTTTTTTAATTAAACGATGTTGCATATTCCAATATAATGATTGACTACGATAGTGACACGGAGCGTAAAATGGTGGAAGAAATTCTGTCCGAAGAACAACTGAGTAAAGTGCTGCGGCGAAAGGGAAACGGAAATAAGGAACAGATTATTGAAAACGTGATGGAACTGGTTGGGTTGGTGTACAGAAATCCCAATGTCCCAGATCTACACAACGTCGTCGTTCCTAACCCCGCGGATAACCAATTTATGTACTTTAAAAACCAAGAGTGGCACATTGCACCAATCGGAGGGTTTACCCAAACATTATTCCTGACATTACAAACTTTTTTAAAGAAGGTGCAAAAACCGTTCGAGTATTATATCGGACTTGATAACACGGACGAGGAGATACGGAATGACGACCCTTTAAGAATGATGAAGCATCTCGATGCGTTCGTGAACAATGACGGAGGTTACGGGTGGAGTGACGCAAAGTTGGTGACAAAAAAAGAACTTGTGGACAGTATCAAATTATTTCTATCTACCTATCCAAAAGAAAAAGAAAAAGAAAATTTCAATGTAAACTCTAATACATTGTAATACTATACAATGTATTTCCTTTTACTATCACCCCTGTATATGATATAGAATAATAAATTAAATATTTTTTGATACCACGACTTCGATTCCATTTTTTCCATTTTTTCCATTTTTTCGTCGTATTCCATTTTTTCCATTTTTTCCATTTTTTCGTCGTATTCCATTTTTTCCATTTTTTCCTGTACTTCTTGATCTTTTTTTTCCTTAGCAATCATTTCTTTACTTATAAGTGAAATAAATTTATCACACGAATTGATAAGCATTTTGCTTGATGTGCTGTATCCAGTACAATACGCTTTTTTGTTCATATTCTTTATCTCACCAATAACAGACGAAAAATCACTATCACTAGTAACAAGGTAAAATAAAGTTATATTGTTATTAGTATAAAGATCTTTCATTATGTCCACACTCATTTTTATATCGGATGAGTTTTTATTGAGTCTACCGCACTGTATTGCCGTTATACCGTTATCGTTAGATTTATTCAACCATTGTAACATATTTTGTTTGCTCCAATCACCATATATTTTTTTAATGATTACATTAAAATTTGCTATAGTTGATAGTATTTGGTGTAGGTATGTATGAGAGATATTATCAGCATCGATGTATAGTGCTACTGTTTTGCTCATACTCTTAATAATATCTGATGAATTTTCAAATTTTATTATTCCAACTTCACTGTAATAATGTCTTTTACTTAATACGGAGGCTGGTACTGAGGCTGGTACTGAGGCTGGTACTGAGACTGTTGCTGAGACTGGTACTGAGGCTGTTGCTGAGACTGGTATTCCATAGCTATAAGTACAACAATAACAAATAACAGTACCAACAGTGGTTTTACGCTATCTAGTTCAACACCGCCCACCTTTAAATTGGTGTCTGGTATAATATTATTTATATTATCAGATATATTTTTTAAAGGACCCGATGACACGACAGAATCATATTTTATCTTCCATGTTGGTGTTTCTGCTAGGTATTTTTCTCTTTCTTTTTCTAATTCCCGTCTTGCTTTTTCAGCTTTAAACCTTGCCTCTTTAGCCAAAGTAGCAGCCAATATGGATTCTCTATTTTTTTCTGCTATTGCTGCTGCCTCTGCTGCTGCTTTATCAGCTTTTTCCTTTGCTTCCTGTTTTTTTTCTATTAAACATACTTGACTTATTTTTACTCTATCTAGAAATGCCTTATCTGATATATTAATGCTCTGACTACAGTCCATAAAATCACCGCATTCATTCACATTACTTCTCCTGACACCTCTGGCATTTGCATCTGGTTTATACCCGGCTGACATACATGTGTTATCGAAACAAGTGGCAGGTGGTCTTCCCTTTGATCCACCAGGGAAATCATTTAAAGGACTATTTATACACCCACATAGGGCATCATCCTTATGTAAACTACAATATCCACCACTTCTATTATTTATGATATCACATTTCCCGGGGTTTTCGAAACAAAAAGTTCTACACTTTTTGTGATTTTCTATACTTGAAACACTATTGCAGAAATTTTTTAGTTTTATATCATACTCTTTTTTATTAATATCTCCCCACCGTGCACAATTTGAATTTGTAACTATTCTATCACCATGGCAGTACTTCCTCATAAATTCAATTGATCTAGGTTGGTTCTTAGCATAATCGTTAGGACATTGATTAGCATCATACTTTCCTAGGGCACAATCCATTTTATCCCCCGGTATTTGTCTTACGCACCTTTTCATCCAATAGGATCCAGTACCCCACCTTAATCTCTTCCACCCCCCATCTGAACGACCATAAATACTATTATATTTTCCCTTAGTCCACCAATCATAACCACTAGGACAATTTAAAGAATCTTCCATGTTCCAGGGATCTGCTTGATCATAGGTCGGAGCATCCCCACATTTACGACCACACCATTTTTTATCAACATAAGGCATTTTGTATTAGAATATAATATTTTTTTTATCGTGCATATACGAGAGAATACATATTATATTCTAATATAATATTTATATTTTTTTAATTCGCGTTTATGATTTTTTACAAAATTTCTATACATTTCATCCCACACGTCTGACCATTCTCCTTTTTTATAATTTGACATTTTCAGAACATAGTTAGAAGATGAAATATATGGTCTTCGCATAGTCTTTCCACCGTCCGCGAAAAACGCCATACCTAAAACATTTTGACACATAACCCAATCATAACTGTCACATGAAAATTCCATGAACCATTTGAATCCTTGTTTCGGTGAAATACCAGCCAGGTTCATAAAATTTCCAACAATCATCAATCGGTTTATGTGATGTAGATAACCCGTTGAGAATCCTTTAATAATTGCGTCATCTACTGGTGGAATACCAAGTTTACCAGTATACCATTTAGATCCTAGACTTTTTGTATTCCCAAAATAGTTTAAATTTCTGTTCTTAGGTATGGAATAAAAGTAAATGTATGTGTATCTTTGGTACTCTCTCCAGAATAACTGTCTTATGTAACCTTCAAAACTATTCATAGGAATCTTATTTTTGTATTTCGCTATGGTTTTAATTATGTCAGCAGGATTTAAAAGCCCTATGTTAATAGATGTTGATAGTAAAGAATGAAACATAAATTCATCATCTTTATTAATGAAATCTTGATAATCCCCAAATAATTTAAACTTTTTCTTGATAAAATAGTCTAACCATCGTTTCGCTGTTGTATGAGTTACAGGAAACATAAAGTCATTAACATCACCTAAATTGTCCTTAAAATTAGTATTAACATATCTAGAAGCATGGGAAATATATTTTTTATCCGAAACACCCAGAGTAGCAACCGAGGGTATATCTAGTTTCTCTATTTCTTTTTTTGTTAACGTTTTTCTATTTTCTTTGTCTTTCGATTTAATGTTAGGTATAACATCTATTACTGATTTTCCAAACATATAAAACGCATTGAAAAAGAATTTATCGGTCTTATTTCTATATGTTTCGTAATTTTCTTTGGTGAGTAAGAAGTTTGGCGATTCCTTTAATTGAACGGATTTTGGTATTTTTAATAATGATAGTTTGTCTACTGGATCAAACATAGCACAATTTTTGAAATTAATTTTTACATCATAATCGACTTTTTTTACCTTATATTTTTTATTTTTAAGATATTCATAATAGTAGCTCATAGATGCTCGGTGTAATAATAATTTCTTTTTATTAAAATTGTACTTGGGGTTATTAAAATACCAAGGACATTCCCATAGCAAAATAATACAGTTCTTTACATAACTTGGAAAATATTTTACTTCAAACAGTTGGGTTGGTAAAACTATAAAAAATTTATATTCCATCTTATATACAGATATGAATAAATTAATTATAGAAGCATTTGCGGTTGGGATTATTTTACTAATAGTTTCCATACCAGTTATGGGGGCTTTACATACGTTGTACCCAGAAGATTATGCCGGGTGTGAACACCTGCCTTCAAAATCAAAAAATAAATATTATGTGTCAACAGTAATTATAGGCATGTTAGTTCATTTGCTATGTGAATTTAGCGGACTCAATAAATGGTATTGTAAAAATGGTAATGCCTGTAATTAAATTACTTCTTTTGTTTATAGAATAGTCTAAAACATAAACACCTCGGGGCTTGTTTTGAACAAGATGTTCCTTTAATCATACACAGACATGGTAATTCTTTAGTGGCACCACAGCAGCATTTTATTCTTTTAAGGTTTATACCGAGTTTATTTTTAACTGTTTTCATAGTTGCTATATGAAAACTGTTATATCGTTAGTTATATTAAGGTATATAATTTTGTTGAATTTAGTTTTTGCGTATTCGTAGTTCTCGATAAAGCAATTAATAAATTCAATAGAATTAGGCCAATTATTCATCAAATACTTGAACATAACAGTTTTACAATAAAACCGACCCTCTTTTTCATAGATATCAGTGTACTTTACTATATCATTGCTTATATATTGTATCATGTAAAACAAGATCATGTAATATAGTTTCTTTCTTGTTCTTCTGAATAGTTCTAACTTTTTCTTATTCTTCACATCCTTATGGTATATTTTTGAATTCATAAACGTTTTGCTTGATTTGAATAAATATAATGCGTCAGCAAATCCAAAACCAAATCTCTTAATTGAGGCAATAGCAAACATGCTTTTACATGTTCTATGTTCTTCTTTTATATCCTCGTAAGATGGAAAATCACATTCGATTTTTAATTCATCTGTAAAGGAACTCCACCAGCCTACTTGAAATAATAAGTCTATGTATTTTTTCACTGTTTCATACGTGTTATGATTGCTAAGATTCTGTTTAGAAATCCTATCCAAACCTATATACATTATATGCTGTATCATTCTACCAGTGCATTGTTTATATATGTCTGCAGGGAAAGGAAATCCATCTCCTGGTTTTAATCCATACATTGCCATCATAGCCAATAATCTACCTATACGTGCAGGATTATTCTCAATACATGAATATGATGGTATAGATAATGTTTTGTTCTCAATGTCTCTTTGAGTCTTCTCACTATAAGGATTTTCGTTTACACCTGTTGTTATATTGATAATATCAGCCGTTGCGAAAGACATATTATTTAACACATATCCAGTAAAGGTCGTATCCAATATACTGGATTCTACTTCTATATTGTTAATTATTAAAGAAACTATTTTAATACCTGTTCGGGTGGTTCTATCCTTTTTGGTATGTATAGATATTGCGTTAGTGTTTCTAATCAAAATATCCATATAATCTTTGTCTTTAAAGGGGCAACACCCAGACTTGTATTTTATGTCAATATCACTTATCGGTAATTCCCATAATTCCCCATAAATACATCCTCCGACTAAATAAATTTCTGTTTTTTTGTTTCCATATAATCTGTTGAAAATATCGGTTGTTTCAACAAGAGCGGTAAGAACTTTAAGATGGATCGGGTATCTTCTGTAATTTTGAAGCATACTTTATATTATAAACATGGTATTTCAATTTTTAAAAAATTGAAAGTGTATTAGACACTATTGATCTTTGTGGGGAATATGAGTATCTATATCAACATAAAGTGTTATATTTTACATATATTTATGGATATGTGCTTTTTAGTATCCCGAAAAGCACATACGCTTTTAAAGTCTAAAAAAAAGGAACAAGTTAAAAAGTCTAAAAAAAAATGCAAAATATAGAACACATATTACTTTATGACCATGGTATTGACATATTAAACTAATATAATTACAATAATATAATGTATATTATTTTTTACTTATATTTAACTGTGTTTATAAATACAATATATGGATCACAGAAAACAGTAAAAAACCTATTTAGTGTCTTTATTAAATTATTATCACCTGATGTAGAAATTCATTCTAATGAGATTGTTGAGACAATCCCTGATAAGATACTATTAATTTCAAATCATTCAAAACTTATTGACTATATTAGTTTACATACTGTCTTAACTAAAAAATATCCCGATCACTTACCTGTTTTTGTTTCTGTAGATAAAGTTAAAAAAATACCATACTATGGTAGTGTATTTGCTAAGAATTATATAATAATAAACAGAAAGGACACTGAAACAAGCATATCAGATATGATACAAAAATGTAAAAAATTAAAATATAAAAAAACAGTTATTGTTTTATTCCCAGAAGGAGATATTTACAGACATAAAAACGTAGTTAAATCGGATAATTACTGTAAACAAAATAATATAAAAAAGTTCAACAATGTATTATGCCCTAAGGTTAAAGCATACGATACAATATTAAAATATTTTAAACCAGACCAAGTACATTTAAGTAAGTTAAAATACTATAAAGACTATACTACATTCCTCGGATACAATGACTTTCTAAATATTTTTGTTAAATATCCTGAATGTAGTATAACATTAACACCATGTATGAAAGAAAAACCTTTGATCGATATATGGAGAGATTTAGATAATACGTTTAGTAAGTACCTGTAATAATTAAAAGTCCGCATCAAATGTGATTTCGTTACTTTTTTCATCTAACATATTACTCATAACACCTGCTTTTTGATATTCACCTACCCGTTTTTCAAAGAAATTGGTTTTACCTTGCATTGAAATCATCTCCATCCATTCGAATGGATTTGGTGTATTATACACTTTTTCACAATCCAGTTCTACTAATAAATGATCCGCTACAAATTCTATATACTGGGACATCATTTTAGAATTCATACCAATTAAGGCAGCTGGTATAGCGTCACATATGAATTCTTTTTCTATCTCCACGGCATCTTTTATAATTTTTGCTATAACTAATTCATCTAGTTGTGTATATTCTAATTTTTTGTATAGAAGACATGCGAAATCCCTGTGCAGTCCTTCATCTCTACTGATCAATTCATTCGAAAAGGTTAGACCATGCATTTTCCCTCGTTTCTTAAGCCAGTATATAGCACAGAAACTCCCAGAGAAGAATATACCTTCTACGGCGGCAAACGCCACCAGTCTTTCAGCAAACGAATTTTTGCTGGCCATCCATTTCATAGCCCAATCCGCCTTCTTCTTGATACAAGGTATTGTTTCAATTGAATTAAATAGTTCATGTTTTTCGGACGTATCTTCAATGTAAGTATCAAGCAAAAGACTGTATGTTTCTGAATGTATATTCTCAATAGCTGCTTGAAATGCATAGAAACATCTAGCCTCTGGTACCTGTACTTCAGTTAGAAATCTATCACCAATATTTTCAAGAACAATACCATCACTCGCAGCGAAGAATGCTAATATATATTTTATGAAATGTCTTTCATCGTCCTTCAACCCATCCCAATCTTTCTTGTCGTTTGATAGATCTATTTCTTCTGCTGTCCAGAAAGATGCTTCTGCTTTCTTATACATAGTCCATATGTCATTGTGTTGTATAGGAAATAGTACAAACCTTGAAATGTTGCTCTTCAAAAGAGGTTCTTTTTCTTCCAGTTTGTTTCTTTTTTCAGTAGACATTGCAACTTTTTATATTTTATATAATTGTTCACTTTTAAATATGTATATTTAAAAATTATATTAGTAAAAAATGAAAAAATATCATAATGATCAGTTAAATTTTTGGTTCTTCACATCAGACCTTGCGGGAACGAACATCATCCGGGTTACCAACTATGATCTTTTTTTAAAAAGTATATTGTTTGCTTAATATATACAACCTAAGGGTTTGCATCTGAACTAAACCATGATTATCTTACGAAAGGGAGAAAAGGGGTCGTACAAGTACGTGGACTCCAAGAACAAGGAAATAGAGGGCGCCGAAATGTTGGAGTATATTAAAAAACTCGTCATACCGCCTAACTATCACGAAGTCAAAATATTCTACCAGAAACAGGGTCAGCCCAAAATCCTGTACCAGGGGTTCGACACTAAGAAACGTCTTCAAAGAATATACTCCGCGGCGTGGAAAAAGAAGGCGGTGCGGAAAAAGTTCTGCGAGTTGCTAAACTTCGCCGAACAGATTCAAAAGATATCCGCCGCTGTTAAGGAGCAGATGATGTCAGAGAAGCTCACCAAGAAGAAAATGATAGCCATGATTATGCGAATCGTTATGGTGTGCTACTTCCGAATTGGCAACAAAAGATATCAGGAGCTATACGGATCGTTCGGGGCTATGAACGTTCAAAAGAAGCACATAAAATTCAAGAAGGACGCGGGGGGAACTGAGTATATGTTCATATCCTTTTCTGGTAAAAAGGGGGTTTTGAACATCTGCGACATAACCGACAGGCAGCTAATTGGGGAAGTAAAAAAGTTACTC
>Ga0213868_10005070_pt1 | contig 11900 bp, 10 predicted proteins | sample PICome_9_FD_160087 | JGI IMG/M metagenome (GOLD analysis project Ga0213868, IMG submission 160087) | Coastal seawater microbial communities near Pivers Island, North Carolina, United States - PICO127 | ecosystem: Environmental > Aquatic > Marine > Coastal | place: USA: North Carolina...
CTGTATGCATATAGTAGTAACGCACTACCACTTACCAACATTCATCGATTATGTGTTGTTCGTTTGCCTTACTTTTCTTCTCAGTCTTCTCAGAGGGGTACTCTATTTCCGCATCTCGCTTAAGTGGTGCTGCATCTTGGTTTTTGTTCTTAAATTGCATTTTGTCGTTGCTTTTGACTTTTGACGGTGTCATTTCGGAAGTCCTTTGTCATTTGTCAGTCTTCGTTGTTTCTTTGTTCTTTTGTTCCTGTTCCTTTAGTTGTTGTTGTATTTCATCAGAATTCGGATCGATGCTCTGCTGATGTAGATTTTTCTTGGTGATTCTTGACTTGTCCGAATAGAAAGAAAAAGAGAAATCGTTCAATCTGACATATAATATACGAATCTCATATCTCAAATCATTCTCTTCATGAACACCTAATCACAATCTCATTTCGATCATCTTTTCAAAGACAAGAACTAAAAACCTGACGACGAGCTATAGTTGGACCAACAGCAGCAGCAACAACAACAAGAAAAAGAATGATGAGGAGGATAACATCGGTTCTTCATTTGAACTCAAGCCGCAAAGAAAACCGCCATACTTATGCTCTGCATGGTCTCAGTTCACTTGGACAAAACCCTCCTTCATTCAAATGGCATCTTCTCTCATGTCTCTTCTGTCTTTAGTCTGCTGATTTTCTCTATGCTGTATTTTACTTTTGAGAATCTTCTGAAAGAGGTGAATATGTTGGCGTTTGGGTGATATTTAGAGTTGTGACTATTTTTTGTAACTTTTCCAGAGAGGGGTAACAAAACGTCGGAGGCACCCATCTAAGTAGTTACTCGTTAGGGTTACATGTGGGGGCTAAAACAAGAAGTCATAAATTGAAGCTAAGACACCCTTCGTTGCAAAACGCCTAAAAGAAATCAGCATAGCCGCACAAATCCATCAAGTGGACGTAAAATACCGTGTTTGTAGGAAGCACCCTTGATAAGATATAAAATCACTTCAGCATCCATTTCTTCAGTACAATGGACGATAAAGTAGAAGTAAAACCGGGCAATGAACCCATCGAACAAAAGAAGAGTTTAGATCATGAGAAGTATGGGATGAGAGAAGTTGTCATTCCACTTGGATCTGGTCAGATACGTTTCAACCCAGTTACTTCCATATTTGCCATTGCTTTTCTATGGGGACGTAAGTTTGTCAACACATATGTCTACTACATTATAAGGATTGAAATGTTGTATGAAACTAACCATTCTTTCAATTCTCAATAATCATTCAGTTGCCATTTGGTGTATGACCGATCCCGATTATTCTCGTGACAAGCTCGTGGAATTCAGAGGTGACGTGGCGAAATACTTTACTTGGTTTTACGTGGGTACCAACCCTGCATTTATGGTGAGTTCCTCCTCCTTTTCATTGTAGTGTTGCCTTTGTTGGTGCCGCACGATGATAACCTAGTGTTCTTTTAATCTCTCACACTCATTTCATGGCCACTACTTCTCTGTTGCTTTAGTTCTTCATCCTATGGCTTGCCTATCGATTTGGTGGCATTAAGCTTGGACAAAAGGATGCCAAGCCAGAGTTCGACGATATGACATACTTTACTATGCTTTTCTCTGCAGGAGTTGGTGTAGGTCTATTTTTTTATGGCGGTACGTATCTTTTTCTTGAATCATTGCTAGCAGGTCATATGCCAGCAATATCTTATCTCATTTTTTTCTACTAATAATTATTGTTTCTTGTTCATGCTACTAGTTGCCGAACCACTTTGGCACCGCGCCTCGCACTGGTTCGCCGAAGCCGGATACAGATCTAAAGATGAGATTGACATGTTCGCTTTGAACATTACTGTGTTCCATTGGGGTATTACGGGATGGTCACAATACTTGGTTGTTGCCATTTGTTCTGGCCTCGTCAGTTTCCGTTTCAAGCTTCCCCTCACTCTCCGATCGTGCTTCTACCCATTGTTGGGAGAATACACTTGGGGTTGGATTGGTGATATCATTGATGGATATACCATCGTCACGACTGTTGCTGGTGTCTGCACGAGTCTTGGATTGGGAGCATTTCAGATTGCTACTGGACTCAAGCGCGTCGGAGCAATTGATCAAGATACTTCAGGAAGCGACCTTACTGATGTACATCTCTATTCCATTTGGATTATTACTTGTTTTGCTACTGTGTCTGTTGTTTCCGGTGTTGGTGTTGGTATCAAGTACTTGTCTCAAATCGGTTTCGGATTGGGAATGTTGCTTCTGTTCTGGGTCTTCGTTATGGAGAAGACAAGCTTTATTTTGAACTTGATGGTTCAGGTACGTCCTCAAATGAGTTTCATCTTTGAAACGTCATGCTATTGATGTGTATCATGATTAAATCAATCATTATTCTCATTCAATCCTTTACAATTTTGCATTTCAACAGGAGGTCGGATATTACCTACAATGGGCCATCTTCCAAATGAACTTCCACACTGATGCCTTCGGTCAACTTGTTCACGGCGAAGGTCGTGATACGGATGGACACGCTGCTGCTTCTTGGTTCATGGATGCCTGGACAATCTTCTACATCGGTTGGTGGGTTGCTTGGGCCGCATTTGTTGGTCTTTTCATTGCCCGCATTTCGAAGGGCCGTACCATTCGCAGCGTCGTCTTTTACAGTTACGCCTGTCCCCTCATTTACACCATCATTTGGTTCTCTGTTTTTGGTGGAGTTGGTTTACGTCAAGTCCGTCAAGCTGAAGAACTACAGGAAGTGGGCTTGGCCATTCATAACAACAGTGACTACTACTTAAGTGAAGGCAGCGAATTCTGTTATGACGTTCCTCAAGTAGCAGAAATGTCATACACTGGGTTGGATGGTTCAGCCAAGACTTTCACAAATAGTCTCATGGGTGTGACTCCCGTCTGTTTGTTCAACAGTGGCGACGACCAAACTGCTTGGTTCAATGTTTTGAACTCCTTCTCTTACCCCAATGACTTTTCCAGTGATGGATTGGGACACTTTCTCACTTGGGTATCGATCTTTTCTCTTGGCATCTACTTCATTACTTCTTCAGATTCTGGTTCCTTGGTCGTTGATCAATTAGCTTCCAATGGTTTTGAAGATGCTCATTGGATACAACGTGTATTCTGGGCCTTCACGGAAGGTGGTGCTGCCAGTGCTCTTCTTGTTTCTGGAGGACAAAGTGCCTTGCGAGGTCTCCAAGCTGCTTCCATCCTTTCCGGACTTCCATTCACAGGCTTCTTGGTGATCATGTGTGTTGCGATTGTCAGCATGTGTCGTCTGGCTGAAGAGAATGACAAAGGCAAGACTGACCTTACTTTGGAAGATGACTACCATCGTAAGCGTACATTCACCATGCACATCTTTGGTGGCATTTTCAACATTTTTGAACGCCTTTTCTCTTTTGGTATGGTGAACGAAAAGCGAGCCAAAATCGCTGAACTTAATAGGTCGGAAATCACAGGATTCTTTGTGGCCGTCTTGGCACCCTTCATCTCATTGAACAAGATCTACACCATGTATAGACCAAAGCCAAGTCATGCCATGGGTAACAAAGTAGGGGTTTTCTTCTATACGTTGTTTTATTACGTGACGATTGGTCTGTTCAGCCTCGGTGGAGAGAGCGCTGCCTTTTGCTCTTTTGGATGGTCGACCATGGTCATCTGTGCCATCATCTTAAGTGTAGTACGAAATACCGTTCGTATGAATAACAAGATCGAAGGGAACATTTTTTCTGACTTTCTTGTGTCTATGTTCATGTGGCCACAAGTTTTGGTCCAATTGGAAAAGGAGTTGACAGAAAAGAACAACACCCCCACGGAAGATGAGGTTGTGGTATTGGAGGGGCTCTAGATAGAGAAAGAGTGAGAGGAGGGAAACGGCCGACCTTTGCCTTCTGCCTTGAGAGGATCTTGGCAGATGAGTTATCATATTCCTTTCATAAACAGTTAATTTGAAGACTAAAATAGTTATAAGTGCATCTTCAAATAACGTAGACTTATTGCTTTTCTATTGTATTGCCTTCTATTATCTCAAAACTGAAACAACTTGTCACTTGTCACTTGTCACTTGATTCGATTTGATCACGATTGATTCACGATCACATGGTACTAACTTAGCTTCATTGTACCCATATCTTTTTACCCGCAGCCCGCAACCCGCAAGCGACAAGCGACACAAACAACAAACAACAGGAAACAGGAAACAGACACAGATAGAGGATAGTGATTACTTACTAGAGTGATCCTCTTGGTATTTTATTCCCATCATGCGTGATAAAGCATCAAATCAGCTTACTGACTTGAGTAGCAAGGAAGCAGGCACCATTCCACAGACACTTGTCACAAGTAATGGTGCTCCCATAAACTCACTCACTGCCTCCATTACGGCAGGACGTCAAGGGCCGATTGTTCTTCAAGACTTTACTCTTATTGACCATTTGGCCCACTTTGACAGAGAAAAGATCCCTGATCGGGTAGTTCACGCCAAAGGTGCAGGAGCTTTCGGATACTTTGAAGTCACACATGATATAACGCCTATTTGTAAAGCAAAGCTCTTCAGTCCCATTGGAAAGAAAACTCCCATCGGTGTGAGATTTAGCACCGTGGGAGGATCCTCAGGAAGTGCTGACTCTGTTCGTGATCCTCGAGGTTTTGCTATTAAGTTCTACACAGAAGAAGGTAACTGGGATTTAGTGGGTAACAACACTCCCATTTTTTTCTTGAGAGACCCAATTCTGTTTCCTTCCTTTATTCATACTCAGAAGAAGAATCCAGTGACAGGTTTAGCTGATCCTGATATGTTTTGGGATTTTATTAGTCTCAGACCTGAGACTGTTCATCAAGTAAGCTTCCTATTTTCAGACAGAGGAATTCCCGATGGATATAGGCATATGAATGGGTACGGTTCCCATACGTTTAAGAACGTCAACGCAAATGGTGAACCTGTCTATGTCAAGTACCATTTCAAGACGGATCAAGGGATTATGAATCTATCTACGGAAGAAGCAGCAACTATTGCTTCAACCGAACCTGATTACTCTATTAGAGACTTGTATAATAACATTGCTCAAGGAAACTTTCCATCTTGGACTATGTACCTTCAGGTAATGTCATTTGATCAAGCCGCGTCCGTCAATTTTAACCCTTTTGATCTTACAAAGATCTGGTCGCACAAAGATTTTCCATTGATTGAAGTCGGTAGGATCACGTTGAATAGGAATCCGTCCAATTACTTTGCAGAAGTAGAACAGTTGGCCTTCTCGCCATCCCACCTGGTTCCTGGCATCGAACCTAGTCCCGACAAAATGCTCCAAGCGAGATTATTCAGTTATCCCGACACACATCGTCATCGCTTGGGTACAAACTATCAACAGATTCCTGTCAATAGACCAGTGAATACAATTACCAATTATCAAAGGGATGGCCCAATGACTGTATCAGATAACGGTGCAGGAGCACCTAATTACTTTCCAAACAGTTTCCATGGTCCTGTACCTGATACTAGTGGTCATGCTACAGGTCATTCATATATCGTTACAGGCGATGTCAATCGTGTAGAAACAGGAGACGAAGATAATTTTTCACAATGTCGTGACTTTTACCGAAATGTGCTGAATGATACAGAAAGGGACCGACTTACTACCAACATTTCAGAACATATGGCAAATGCTTCAGAGAGAATCCGTACAGCTGCAATCTCAATATTTGCTTCTGTGGATCCAGACTATGGAAGACAAATCAGTGAAAAGATTGATGCTATTTTGAAAAGTGAACGAATGATCAAGAAACCAATGAAGATGTCGGCTCCTCTTAATCCTCCTCGAACCGTATCCAAATGTCCTTTTGGATTTTCATCAAAGTTATAAAAAGTATAAAACCAGTATTGTTCTAATTAATATGTGAATTTACAATTTGATTGATTCATTCGTTTCGATTGTATTCATGACAAATGATGGCAAAAAGCCAGGATAGTACACCTGTGAAATATCAATCTTGGGCGTTGGCGTTTGGATCTTCGTGCTAGTTCGTTGATCAAAGAATCACACCAATAACGACACCATGGTGCGAATTTCAAAACAAAAAAGACGCTTAGTGTATCCTATTACTGCCAAGTGGTTGGTATTTGCGTTTGCTTTGACATTGTGTGGTTTAACAGGCACATTTTTTCGATCCAAGGTAAGATTTGCCATCATACCTCACACCATGATATGTGATACTACTACTCATGTGCCTTCACGGACGAGATCCTGTTTACTAAAGCATCTTATTATTTCTACCATTAATAAAATAGAGTACATCACAAAATTCATCACAAAGTAACACTATGGTTTCTGCGTACTCTGTAGCTTCCATTCAAGCATCTGGTAAACCATACATCATGTACGGAACAGCTTGGAAGAAAGAGAACACCGCCAGTCTTGTCGCAGATGCAATACGTTCCGGGTTTCGTTTCATAGATACTGCATGTCAACCAAAGCATTACAACGAGCCTGGAGTAGGCGAAGGCATTGTCACAGCGATGAAAGAGCTTGGACTAGAACGATCTGATTTATTCATTCAAACTAAATTCACAAGTGTAGACGGACAGGATCCGAATCAAATTCCGTACGATAAACATGCTCCATTAGAAGAGCAAGTAATGCAAAGTATCCAAGTGTCTCTCAGGAATTTAGCGACTACGTATATTGATTCATTGGTCCTACATTCTCCCATGAGGACCATGGAAGATACCATGAAAGTGTGGAGAAAGATGGAAGAATTAGTTGACGCCGGAATAGTCCGTCAGATTGGAATTAGTAATTGTTATGATCCAATGAATTTTATGACCATTTACAATGAAGCAAGAATCAAACCATCTGTTTTACAGAATCGATTTTATCCTGATAGTGGCTTTGACGTTGAATTGAGACGATTTTGCCATGATCATGGGATTTTATACCAATCATTTTGGACCCTCACTGGAAATATCCGATCACTTCGTAGTTCGAAAATTGTAGAAATGGCAAAAATGAAAGGATTGACTGAAATGACGCTCATGTATGGTAAGTAAGAACACTTGCATCCGAGATGAGTTTTCCATCATTCACCGTGTTCTTATATTGTATTTTCCTTTCAATAATTTACGTCAAAAGCCTTCATGATGAGAATGGGTCACATTCCTCTATGTGGCACCACATCTAAAGCCCATATGTTGGAGGATGTTGCGATTATGGAAAGAATGCAATCTGGTGAAAAAGGAAAAATATTGAGTGGTCAGGAGATGATTGAGTTATCGCACCTTATTGGGATTGACGACAATTTGGATGAAGAACGTTTTGATTCATAATAATTTTCTTCAACTAAATCTCACATTATTTTCAGAGAGAGGTTCAACTTTGTTGATGCTATTTTTGACGGACATTTTTCCTTCATTTTAGATTCCAATCGTGTATTGGGATCAGCACTTTCACTTGAATGAATCAATCACACATGAGACATCACATCTTTTCTCTCTCTTTTTGACGTCTCTCTGTTTTTCTGTCTCTTCTTCGTTGTTCCAGATCTAAAAACGCCATTATCAACTCCTTGGATCACCAAAGAACCACTCACGATTCAAAAGGCTCCAACTCAGCTCGTATCATTATTAAAAAATGTCGTCGACGTCGCAGGACGATTGTGCTGGTACGAATGGCAACTTGCACACAGACGTGAAACCTGGCGCAGGAGGTATAATTGAAAACCCAAATGAAAATGACGTGCTGAGTGGACGTGGTGGTCGAATTAATTCACATCCTGGAAATATTAAGTTCCGTGAACTTGTCAATAAACATAAGCATCAATACTTATCGAAAGAAACAAAGAAACTGGAGAAAGTTAAAGTGGCAGATCTGATCGTTCAGACCATTCGTTCAATGGATCCACCGGGTAGATTTCTCAAGGAAGACAATAGTTCCAAAGGATGGATCGAGATTGGAGATGAAAAGGCTAGGAAAAAGGCAGGGCAGGCCATGAGAGAAAAGGCCGACTTGACAAGGCAAGAGCTAGAACATACAACACTGAACGAGTCTACAGGACCCTATTCTGCTGGATATCAAGCACCGATGCTTGACAGTGCTCTTCCTATGAACTCGATGCAAGGGCAAAATATCATACCTAACACCGTAAATTCAGCATTTATGTTGGATGCATATCAACAACAGCTACAAATGCAGATGCAGATGGAGATGCAATTGCAAATGCAAATTCAACAACAGCGTTACCCTAACGGTTCTACGGATTCATCTCATATTTCTTACGGGCAACCACCAGGATACACAGAACCTTCTGATGCCATCGGATTCATGCAAAATGGGTTCCCATTACATAATGCGCTAGATCATCAACGTAGGTTTTCTAACTCAATGAGTATAGGCTCATCCTCTAGTATGCCTCCACCTGCAAACCAGAATTGCTTGTATCAACCATATCAAATTAGTTCTTTGCCAGAAACGAAAGAACATCAAATGAAAAGACATCCAGAATTATTGAAAGGGAACATGCATGGATTCAATCGAATGAGAAGCAGTGATACATCCGTTTCTGGTATGAGTTCCTTTCCGGGCTCTGATAACTCCAGCATGCTGAGTCAAGAACAATTACTGACCCTCAGTAACCAGCAGAGTAAGAGTATGCAGGGTATTCCAATTGGTGTACTTAGCGATGATGCACAACTGAATGATTCATACGATACTTCTGCTTCTGCACAAGATCGACGACGAATGTTTCGGCAAAATTTTAGTCAGCAATCGTCGTCTAATTTGCCCTTGGAGAAAGATGAACAAGATACATCGGAAACTGGTGCAAGTGACTTAATGAAGGAAAGTCTTTTGTCATTCAATGCATCAGGGCCGATTCAAAGTCCCTCTCATCAGAGAAGAGTTTCAACCGGAGATATGACCATGAGTGAATTTTCACTGAATAGACTTCTTGAGGTCGCGGGAGAAAATTCTGGCTCTTTATTGAGCTTTGGTACATTAGGTATGCCTTCGGAATCCAGACTGCAACCAGTGTCCAATATGAATCATAATAGAAATCATAACACGAATCCCCCGAATCAAACAGGGCGCGAAAGATACTATGCTAACGCGTTTTCAACAAACACCAGGGAGGTGTATTTTGATACGGATGTTAATTTTGAATCAAAAAGGGGATTACAGGAAGATGCCAGCATGATTTCTCAATCTCGTCGTTCAAGTGTTTCAACATGGCTGGGAGAAGTTGAAAAAATTCAAGGTCTTCGCAATACAGACATGGGAAGTTTCAGAAACCTAAATGATTTCGGTGGATCACGACTATCTATCATGTCGGATCTATCGGAAAACATTTCAGCATTGGATCTAGCAAATGATCATGGAATTCCACAACGTCGAAGATCATCTCAAAGCAATCATTTATTTCAAATGATGTAGATAAATTATTACTGTTAACATTTCTATATTCTTCTCAATTTGAAAGCAGCAGCTTTCCAAGCCATTTTCGCTATTTTTCGGAAACTCTTCTGATCATTTTCATACGTTTGAACAACTTCAGTCCTTTGCTCTAAAAGTTTTTCCAGTCTGTCAGTGTGCTCTGAGGCAGCACGAAGTTTAGAATTCATCTCAATTTTGAGTTTATTGTAATCCAAATCTGCTTGCTGTTGGAGAAGGTTTAACTCTTCACTATTTCTGACAAGTAGAGCCTCTTTTTTTTTATCAAACATCCTGCGTTCTTCTTTTAACATATTCTCAAACTTGATATTTAAATCATCCATTTGTTTCCTATTCAAATCCTGTGCATCTACCATTTGCTTTTTCATTTCATCGATCTTCATTTCATATTCATTCATTGTTCGTGATAATTCTTCATCTGCTTCGACACGGGTATTTTCCAGTTCTTTATCTTTTTCTGCTTCTAATTCAGCTATTTTGACCGAGTATTGACTTTCTAAATCGTCACGAAGACTCTCCATTCTTCTCTTGTTACTTTCATCTCGTCGCTTCATCCTACGCCGAAATTTCTCCACCAATCCAATCATACGCCTTTTCCCATCGAATTTGTTCCGAGCGTAAAACATCTCATCCGCATCCATTCTTGACTGCAATTCCTTCTTTTCTTCCTCATGAGAAGCTTCTAAAGTGGCAATACGCTGTTCAAACTTGGATATAGTCGACTCGAACTTTTTTGCTTCATTTTTAGCCTCATAATAATTATACTCGGCGTCACGTAGCTTAGTTTCCAAGTCCCAAACTTGCTTTTTAAAAATTTTCTTCTGTTCATTCGAGATCTTGTTTATATTTTCCCCATAACGCTTGGATTCTTCCTTCTGTTGTCTTACTTTTTTCTCTGCTTCCCGCTTTGCATTTTCTACTTCATCTTTCGCTCCCTGCAGCTGCGCAACAAACACATCGAGTTGATTTTGTAAGGATGCTCGCTCCTCTTCAAACTTTGATTTCATGCTTTCGCCTTCTTCTTTAATCCTTTTCAAAGTTTCTTTGGAATCCTTTCGTACTTGGGCAAGAGATTCAGAAACTGATAAGAACTTGCTCGAAAGTGTACTTTTCTCCTTTTCTAATTTTTCATTTTCTTTGTTCTTTTTCTCTAACTCCACTCCAAGTTGTTCCAGTCTTTTGTTCAAATCATCTTTCTCAATGTTCAATTTCTCAAGTTGAGTATCTTTCTGTTCAATCTCGCGCTCAAGTAGACCAAGATCCATCTCAGAGTCTACCAATAAAGCTTCCATTTCCTTCTTAGCCTTATCAATTTGTTCGTCAGTATTGGCGAGTGCTTCTTTCAACAATGAAATTTCTTTCATCAGAGTTTCCTTTTCTTTATCCGACTTTTGCTTCAGTTGCTCTACTTGTTCTTTCGACTTTTCTTTTTCTTTAGCAATCTCTTTCTTACTTTCGTTCACCTGTTTCTCTAGCGAAGCTTTAACTTGACTATGTAGTGTACATAATGATAATACATGTTGTTCTGAGTGTTGGATGAACTCATTTGAATACCGTTGAACGTACGCATATATATATATATATATGTTCTTACCTAAACTCTTTCTGAAGCTCTTTATAAAAGGATTCGTCCTTTCCTTGTACTTCCATGCTTTGTTTCTTCAAACTTTCTAATTCCTTGAGTGCCAGTGTCTTCTTTTCTTCGCTTTCCTCCGCAGCTTTCTTGAGCTCATCCATTTGTTTCTTCAACTCATTAATAGCAATTTCATTCTCAACCTGTTTCTTGAGCTTTTCGGCCACATCCATTTCGTCGACTGGTTGATCGCCCGATGGACGTTTCCCTTTGTTCATAGAAATCTCCTTGGCCACTTGCTGCTTTAACTGCTCTGCAATATTCACCTCTTCCACTACTACTTCATCTCCGAGTATAGATACTCCTACCCCTTTCAACGCACCCACGGCAGCACTTAGCAACTTATCCACATTTTCATTTTTATTTTCATCATCTTTCTTTTTCTTTTCAGCAAATAGAGTACTAGATGTCTTGTGTGATGAAGATTGCATTCTCATTCCTGAGTGTATTGTCATCGGAACGGTTTTTCTTGTCGTGAATGGTTGTGCCTGCAGGGCAACAGTATCATGACTCTTGATGAGCAACGATGTCGTTCCCAAAATAAAAGGATGAAATTTCATGCTGCTCTTAAAACTGAAGAAGAGGTTCTTGAAGTGTTTTTACGGTGGCGAGAGTATCTGGGCAAAAGATGCACGAGTATCTTATCTGTCTATTTGATCTACGCAAGAAATTCTTGATGAGAACGACGAGAGATGTGACTCATGTGAGAGAAAATGAGGGTGGTCTGTTAGGGGTTAGACAATCTCCGACCCTCGTGATTTTTTGCGGGAAACACAAAGTTGAACGTATCTCGAGCAAATCTTTCTCTGTGACGAACTCCCGAAACT
>Ga0213868_10005071_pt1 | contig 11900 bp, 10 predicted proteins | sample PICome_9_FD_160087 | JGI IMG/M metagenome (GOLD analysis project Ga0213868, IMG submission 160087) | Coastal seawater microbial communities near Pivers Island, North Carolina, United States - PICO127 | ecosystem: Environmental > Aquatic > Marine > Coastal | place: USA: North Carolina...
GTGTAATCCTTGCATCCTCATGAAAATGGCTTGGTATTGAAGTTCTATGCTGGACCAATATTTTCAATTCTCAATTCTATCGACGAAGAATAATCTTCTTAGATGATTTTCTTCATGTATGGTCTATATATGAGTATTGCTATACATGCGGCGTATGGATGACAAAGGTACGATGCAGTATTGGGCATCAACGGACCAGAGTGTAATCCTTTCATCCTCATGAAAATGGCTTGGTATTGAAGTTCTATGCTGGACCAATATTTTCAATTCTCAATTCTATCGACGAAGAATCTTCTTAGAGGATTATCTTCATGGATGTATGGTCCGCAGTTGACGAAGTTGCTATAATTCATTCTTTCAAAATTACATATAATCTCTTAAAAATATGTTATTTCATATGATAAGGGTTTCTTTTGGATTGGATCGCCTTTACTCGTATGTATTTTATGCCTTTTTTAGGTTAGTGCACTTCAATGACACTACTAATTTAGCGTAAAAAAGATACGGATGGATTCGCATTTAAGTAGATTCATTTTCATTTTGTGTTTTGCGAAGCGTGTCAGTGAATGCATTTTCTTCTGATTTGTTTTTTGCCATCAATAGTATACAAGATACAATGATTAGGAGTGGCTTGACAAAGATAAATAGACTACATGGAAGAATCAGTAAAAGTCTTGGGTCGAAAGGTAAAATTCTATTCCCTCTATCAACAATTTCAATTCGCCCGAAACATTTACTGGTAAATAACGTATTTGAAAGAAAGAGTAGTACACAAGCAATAAAGAATGGTTACAAAGAATTTGTTGAGAATACTCCACCTTTTAAGAAGGTTCTAGCTGCGAATAGAGGAGAAATTGCAGTAAGAATAATGAGAGCATGTAATGAGCTTGGGATCAAAAGTGCTGGTATTTACAGCCACGAAGACAGATTCACCCAACATCGTTATAAAGCTGACCAAGCATTTTTGCTTTCAACAAACAAAAGTCCTGTTGCCGCATACTTAGACATAGCTAACATTGTCAAAATTTGCAAAGAAAATGATGTTGAAGCTGTTCATCCTGGGTACGGGTTCCTCAGCGAGAACGAATGTAAGTGTAATGCCATTGTAAGACATCTGCATTTCATTTAGTCATTCACTCATTTCTATTCTTTGTGACCTTAGATTTTGCAGCTGCACTTGAAAGAAATGGAATCAAGTTCATCGGACCGACAGTGCAGAATTTGAAGCAGTTTGGAGACAAGACCGCAGCGAAAGAAATCGCAATTAAAAATGGGATTCCCGTCATTGCGGGGTCTGACGATGCATTCCCTTCATGGGTCGAGGCAAGAGACTGGATCAATTCAAACACTACATACCCAGTGATTGTAAAGGCTGCAATGGGAGGAGGGGGGCGCGGAATACGTGTTGTATTGACTGAAGATGAGTTAAAGAGTCAATTCATTATTGCTTCTAATGAGGCAAAGAATGCGTTTGGTGATGGTCGCTGTTTTGTTGAAAAATATGTTCAATCACCAAGGCATATTGAGGTTCAATGTCTTGGGGATGGAACTGGAACTGTCATTCATATTTGGGATCGCGATTGTAGTGTACAGCGTAGACATCAGAAGGTCATCGAAATTGCTCCTGCAATGGATTTGCCTCCAGCAACCAGAGAAGGTATCCTTAATGATGCCGTTCGTCTCTTATCTGCGGCTAAGTATCGAAATGCTGGAACAGTCGAATTTCTCGTTGATCCTCAAGGGCAATACTATTTTATGGAGGTGAATCCACGCGTTCAGGTTGAGCATACTGTTACCGAGGAGATCAGCGGCATAGATATCGTACAGAGTCAAATTAAAATTGCATCTGGTATGACCCTGGACGAGCTTGGATTGATACAAAGCCAGATTCCACCACCTATGGGTGTTGCCATGCAGTGCCGAGTTACTACTGAAGGTAAGTGAATCTTCTGCAAAAGAACATTTTTTTATTCGATCGCGACTGATTCTGTGCTTATTGTTCCGTAGATCCCTCTCAAGACTTCCGCCCTGATTGCGGTACTATCGACGTCTTTCGCATGCCCGGAGGAATGGGAATTCGTCTTGATGGTGAGTTAGTCTTTCTGTAATTAGAATTTACATTATGAATCGTATCTAACGTTTGCTACACGAATTGATTGAACATAAGATGGACCTGGATTTCCTGGGGCTCAAATATTACCTCACTACGATTCTCTTTTAGTGAAGATCACAGCTAGAGCACGGACTAGACGTGAATGTGCTGCAAAGTTGGCTCGTGCGCTAAAGGAATTTCGAGTTCGCGGAGTGACAACTAACAAATCTTTCGTTCTTCGCTTACTTGAAAATGACCAGTTCATCGATGGTTACGTCGATACTGGTTTCATAGCTGCTCGGCCAGAACTACTGGCACCATTGGCTGAAAAAGATCGTGCTCAAAAACTCCTACACTATCTTGGTGATGTCATAGTGAATGGCACACCGAAATCTTTAGGAGCTACAGGACCAGCACCTTCACCTGTGAATCCAATCATTCCAGATATTAAACCAGTCGCCAAAACATCAAAATCTTTGAAAGAAATTTATGATGCAGATGGACCTGAGGCATTCGCGACAGCAGTGAGAAATAACGATGGTCTTCTTATTACGGACACGACATGGCGTGATGCGCACCAGTCCCTTCTAGCAACGAGACTGAGAACTATCGACATGCTCAATGTTGCCGAACCCACAGGTGTAGCACTTCGAAATTGCTATTCTTTAGAGTGTTGGGGCGGGGCTACCTTTGACGTTTCAATGCGCTTTCTTCATGAAGATCCCTGGGATCGTCTTGCGGCATTGAGGGAAGCGGTACCTGATATCCCTTTACAAATGCTGCTTCGAGGTGCTAATGCGGTTGGTTACACTTCTTATGCTGATAACGTTGTATTTGAATTTTGCCGTTTAGCCAAAGAGACGGGAATGGATGTGTTTCGCATATTTGATTCACTCAATTATATTGAGAACATGAAACTTGGCATTGACGCAGTTGGTACAGCAGGTGGTAAGTAGAGTTTTTCCTTTTGCAACCAAAACGATCTTGAATGGTTAGAATTTATCTCTATTATTGAAATGAACATCTTACTTAGGTATCATTGAGGGAGCCGTATGTTACACAGGTGATATAACCGACCCCCTGAAAGGGAAGTATAACTTGGAATATTACTTAGATTTTGTCAGACAGTTACACGACCTTGGTATTCATGTACTTGCTATCAAGGATATGGTAAGATCCACGATGATGATAACTCGTTGTCTTAATTTCATTTGTTTGCATTTATCTCACCGATCAAGTTCTAAATAGGCTGGATTGTTAAAACCAGAAGCTGCAAAAATGTTGGTCAGTGCTATTCGGGCTGAACATTTTCATCTTCCAATCCATGTGCACACCCATGACACTGCGGGAACTGGAGTTGCTTCGATGCTAGCGGCTGCTAAAGCTGGAGCAGATGTCGTGGATGCAGCAACTGATGCATTGTCTGGTCTGACATCACAACCATCACTTGGCGCATTGGTCGCAGCAACGGCGGGGACGGAACTTGATACGAAACTATCATTGGAGGAAGTATCGACTTTGAATGAATATTGGGAGGAATGCAGGGGACTGTACAGTCCATTCGAGAGTGGAGTAAAGTCTGGAAGTGCAGATACGTACTTTCATGAGATGCCCGGGGGTCAATATACTAATCTTCTGTACCAGAGCACTCAACTAGGTTTGAGCGGCCAGTGGAGTCGTGTTAAGAAAGCATACCATGTCGCCAACCGTCTTCTTGGAGATATCATCAAAGTGACGCCTTCTTCAAAGGTAACGGGTGACCTTGCACAATTTATTGTAGCAAACAATCTAACTGAACAGGAAATCATTGATAATGCCGAGACTCTTTCCTTTCCACGATCTGTCATTGAATACTTTCAAGGATACCTTGGGATTCCTCCGTTTGGATTTCCAGAGCCACTTCGTAGTCGCGTATTGAAGGGCAAGACAATTGATGGTACAGGTCAAATCTGCTTTGAGGGTCGTCCAGGAGCAGATCTCCCCCCAGTCGATTTAAAGTCGACCAAGCAGATGTTAGAGGAGAAATGGGGCGCTAAGAGTGAACATCGTTCTGGACCTGTCGACATTCGTGATGTAGATGTAATGTCTTATGTGATGTATCCATCCGTTTTTGACGAGTATATGGAACACTTACGTAATAATGGAAACTTGAGCCATCTAGATACGCGCACATTTTTGACAGGTATGAAAGTAGGACAGGAACTCAATGTTACCCTTGAACCCGGCAAGCAGTTGATTGTCAAATTGATGTCCGTTGGGGCACCTAATGCAGATGGTCAAGTAAACATTCAATTTGAGGTTAATGGTCAACTACGAATGGCGCATGTTCAAGATAAAACTATAGGTGGAGACTCTAAGACTCGTCAAAAAGCCTTGAAAGACGTCATTGGAAGTGTTGGAGCTCCAATGTCAGGTGCTGTTCTCGAAACAAAAGTAAGTAAGGGAGATTCGGTTCAAGTGGGCGATCAACTTCTTGTGTTATCCGCAATGAAGATGGAAACAGCAGTGTGCAGTCCTGTGAAGGGAATCGTGAATACAGTCGTAGTAACAGCCGGTGATCAAGTGGAATCTGGTGATTTGTTAGTTGAAATTGTGGATGAAAACATTTGAAGTAACCACAATGACCTAATCACACGAAAAAGGGAAACGATGACGTGTACGAAGTTCCAGCTGCCCAAGCCCATTATCATGTGTGCGGTGTGCGTATTTATGTGAGGAGTGAGTGATGAGTGAATGAATCAATCACAAGAAGAATTATCTACAAAGTAAAACACATAATTAAACCAAAACTTACTTAAAAAGGAAGGACAAATATGCACTTCATAAATTCTCTTGTATTGGCTGTAACCGTCTCTTTATCACGCACGACACATGCATTTACAATTCAATCGAAATGCAGCGCGCAAATGTTAAGTCATCGAAGATCCAATGCAGTTATCTCTCCCTCCTCGTTTTCGATCATGACGGGCTCATCTCGTCTTTCCGCAACTGAAGAAGATATTATCTCACCTTTTGATTCAGATGTAAATACCTCGACTAATACGGAAAGTGAGTTCCTCGAACTAACATGGGAAAATGTCGAAAAGGTTCTTGATGAAATGAGACCTTATCTCATTCAAGATGGTGGGAACGTGTCGATTGCAGATATCGACGGACCTGTAGTTCGACTGCAGCTTGAAGGTGCATGTGGAACTTGTCCATCATCGACTCAAACAATGAAAATGGGATTAGAACGTGGTCTGAAAGAAAAAATCCCAGAGATTCAAGAAGTAGTTCAACAAATGCCCCAGGGTCCTGAGTTGTGCGAAGAGCAGGTGGAAGTTATCTTGGCTGGAGTTAGACCCTTCTTGCAAGTTGCAGGAGGAACGATAGAATTAGAAAGTATCCAGGGTGAATCGAGCATTCAGCCTTGTATTAATTTGAAGATGGAGGGAAGTTCGGCAAGTTTGAACAGTGTTAAATTGGAAATTAGTCAAAGGCTTCAAAGGCATTTCATGATTGCAGGTTTGCAAGTAGAATGGTTGTAACTTTCAATTTACTTACTTCCTTACTTCCTTACAAACTTACTTAGTAAATATGTGATCATGCTCTTTGAATGGATCCTTATCCTAGCATCTCCCTTAAAACAGCGCAAATTCCTTTTGTGAACAAATAATGCTCCAATCTTTATCTCTCTTCGCAAGAGACGTATATCCAAGAGTGGTAAGAAGTTGAATTCTCTCCTTGACAATATCATCCTTGGTCATTGGGCAAATACCATCTGAAGTATCTTTGCCTCTATTGTCAAGTAAAGATGATAGTATCTTAACAGCGGATGCATATCTTTGATCGCGCTTTTCTTTTTCAATTGCAAGAATCGTAAACTTTTTGTTTTTGTTTATATCGACCCACTTTTGTAACTCTTTCATTGTTTTCGAAAACTCAGCAGATGCCTGCTCATCGTTTTTATTCGCAAGAGCTCGAGCTTTCCGAGCAAGAGCATCTATCAGAGAGTCTTTCAATCTTTCATTTTTCTTCTTGTCATCACAGACCTGTGCATCTTCTTCATCAATATTCATACCAAAGAAGCAAGCGAGTTGAACAGAATCAACGGCGTTGATAATGGTATCTGCGACTTGAATAATTTTATCTAAATTCATCAATCTCTTGTCTTTCTGGTCATCTAGTCCTTGAAGAACTGACAGATGAAATGGGACATGGTCTGGATATTCAATCACAAAGTTATCATATAGTTTCATTGCCGATTCTAAATCCACATCTTTTTCACTCATCATTTTTTTCAAGTAATCTACCTTTGCATCGCGAAGCAATTCCATTAATTTTTCATCCTTTGTGCGGGTATCCAATAGTTCGGGTACTTTTACCTCATCTTTACTTTCTACTGACTTCGGCCCAACAACGAAGGAAATAGGATTCCCACCTGGCTTCTTCCCAGCTCCTGGAAGATTCGTCGGACTGTCAACGATATCAAAAGTTCCAAATAAAATGTCACCGCATATGCATTCAGAAGGGATGTCACTAGGTGCAGGTTCTCTAAAAAATACTGCTGTAGAGTTTCCTTCCCTGAGAAGTGTCTTCTTCCATTTTTCGCCCTTGGATACCATCGCAGCATGGGAGCCATACACATCAAGGCTAATCGCTTTACTCAATTTCCTTTCAATCCAAATAGGACTATATTGAAATTCTTGTAATTTGCTAACATCGTTGTGACGGATCTGCATACGGATTGTTATCTTTCCTTTTGGTGCTTGGCATTCGCTTGGCCAAGAGTCTGCGACACCAATATATCTCTTGTCTTCATCGAAAATGAGCATAAGCTGTGACTCAAATGCTGATTCGTACAGAAATCCTTGGAATGCAGGAGATCGAGGAGTAAACTTTCCTGCTTCTTTCATATCAAATTCATAAGACAGAATGAGTTGATGGATTTGTTTCTTATTCGTATGGAGTACATCACGCTCATCACAGGGATGAATAGATCCAATGTATTTCGGACTCACTGATGTTTTCCAGTGAGTAAGTTTAGCTGATGGTAAAATGGTTTCATCAGAAACATTAGAAGCCACTCTAACTTTTACCCCACCACCCCCAGTCAAGATTGTTGGATCATGAGGAATGGTGATAACACCACGGAATCTTACATCAACTTCCAACTTAGTAGTTCCCTGAGTAGACCAGAATCTTGCAATATCCAACTCACACGTTATTCCTCCATGCACTGCTATGGATGTCACGCTTTCTTCTCCAGGTAAAAAGTTCAAATATTTCTTTTCCTCTGCATTTCTGTATGCCTCGTGTGGAAGCAATTGAACGGTGTGTAATACGACCATTCTTGTGCTACAGTCTTTATCTGAGTCAGTCTTTCGTAAATCCCTGACAACGACATCCATCCAAGTCGAATCCATAGACACATGCAAGAAATATCGCTTTACTTCGTTTGGCTCAAACTTTGTCAGTACAAAGAGAAGAAATTAGTGATATTTCTGAAATTGACATGAAACACACTTTGGAAAGCCTAATTATGGAAACTTACCTCAATTTTCCCCAATGACACGTGTACTTTTTCGTTCATTGGCTTTGCGACAGTAATCGGAATGAAGAAGCGTGGGCCCATATTGGATCTAGAACAATCATAGCCTTCTAATTTTCCTGTATGAACTCCTTCTGCCAATTTTGTTGGATCGACATCAAATTTAAACGATCTTCCATTATGCGCCAAGAAAAAATAATCCGGTGATTTAATCCATTCTTCCGTTGATTTTAATTGAAACTTCATGTCAAAAGCAACACGTTTCATCTGTGTTTCCAGATCAACATCGTCACTCGTTGAAAAGACTGGATTTATTTCTACAGAGAAGGTGTGCCTCACTGAAGTTTCTTTAGGTTGCCGAAGGTAGATTCCGCGATGTCCAGATCTATTCAAGATATTTATTTTGAATTGTACATCTTCGTACGGGTCATCAATATTATTCTTGATATATTCCCATGCAGCCTCAACATTTATAATTCCCGCCCCCTGTTGCAAAGGAATTAATCCTGGGATAGGAGTAGCTGAATTGACGATTGATCGCTTCAAACGCACAGGAGATACAGATAGACCTTCAGCTTTTGCAGCCGAGAGCAACAGAGCAATGCAACCTGCAGCATTTGGACTTGACATCGATGTTCCATTCATCAGTTGACTCTTTTGCAAGGACCAGTTCGGCACGCTGGTTATCGCAGCCCCTGGAGCGGTCAGATCAACTCCAAATGCACCATCCACTGTTGGACCAACAGAGGACCAAGTATACGTTGTTCCATTGTTCTCTTCGATTCCACTTCCTTTATCTACAATTGGGTTCATGCTATACTCTGATTTCATCATTTTGGGAGAAACTGGATTTCAAAGTTCCATGTTAGAAGAATTCATGAGTTTCCATGTACAGAATCAACAAGATCAAAAGTCAATCTTTTCTTACCATACGCAGCGACTCCCAAAATAGCATCTGCAGAAAAAGAATACAATAAGTAGTTAGAATCGTTGAAATATACAAGGAGCAATGTCTAAAAAGATAATGTGTTATAATAACCTACCAGACGTTCCACCAGGAGCCCCCACTGTTGAAAGAGCTGGTCCATTGTTTCCAGCGCTGGACACAAATACAATCCCATGTTTGTAGACTAGTTCTTCTGCCAATTCCACAAATCTTCCTGTATTCGGCAGAGCACACCCTTCTCCATACGACAAGTTGATGACATCACATTTAAACTTGACAGCTTCGATCATGGCTCTAGTTAATGCAGAACCTGTTTCCATACTCCCCAATCGACTATCACCAATTTTCAAAGCTACAATTTTGGCGCCAGGAGCCACACCATTCACATCATCATCATCATTATTATTATGACTGTTCTTCCCTCCATGATGTCTAGCTGTGATACCAGCCACGTGTGTTCCATGAGCACCCGCATCACAAACAATAGACACAACTTGACCACTTTGATAAATATTGACACAATAATTCAACATGTCTACATTGGAGAACCGTTTGTATTCATATTCCTTGTGAAAGTCCGTCATTCCTTTATCTATATGAGTCAAGTCTCCATTTCCATGTGTATCAATGATAACTCTATAATCTGTTCCATCGTAGTATAAAACAACTTGATACAATTGTCCAGGTTCTTCTTTCAATAGATCTCCATCACATAGTCCTTTCCCCTGTATCAATTCCAACCTTGCCAAAATTTCTTCTTTGTATCGCATATCTTCCTGTGTAGGTTTTGTCACACGAAACGTTTCTTTCCATTGTGCCAATTCCTTCAAAAGAGGAACAGCAAGTTCATGATGTTCTTTTTCCCATTCGGACTGTGTATGTTCCTTCACTCGAGTGACTAATTTTTTTGGAAATAATTCATACGATCGTTTCAATCCCAATCGAACAGGCATGGATGGTTTTGTTGTTTCTTGACAATGGTTGTTCATGTTAGTAGTATTAGTAGTAGTATCGTTCGGATTATTCCGAGGAAAAGGAGACAGCTTCAACTTAGGATTCAACACTAGATCGTACCCTAATAATCCATTGGCAATGACCCATGACCCATTTCTATGTTCGTCCAAGACAGCTTCTGCACAAGTGTTCATGGCAACATCTCCAGATCCTGTGCAATCTGCAATATGAATCACTTTCTGACTATGATCCGGACATGAAGATAAACCAAATGCTCCAGGATCGACTCCTGTATCTAATATTCCTACCGTTATGCCTGTACCGTCATACTCTGGATGATTGGCTAGGAAAGAGTCTGCTTTGGTTTCTGATTTTGGTAACAGATCTTGCGTTGGGAAGAAGGATATCATGATGGTTATGGATTTTTTTTATGAGATCTATCTTTCTTTTTTGGGGGGGTGTATCTTTGGAACAGATCCATTTGACCGTGTCCATTCAAAAGGGAGATGCCAGGAACCACCCCCAGGAAAAAAATGAGAGAAAACTTCACCACACAATCCACGACCCACGACACATAATCCATCCATCACATTCCTTCCTGAAGTAATATATCTATTTGTATTATGAATAACATCACTGGACAACCTCTGACCCAATTGCACATACCGTGTTGTTTATGTGGAACTAGTATTCTACCGAATGGAGCTAATAAATGTGGAGCATGTCTAGCACAAGAATTTGATTTATCTGTAAGTAGGTATTTTTTATGTGTGATTCCCTCTTTCTTCTTTGATGGATTCGTATAGATGAAGCGACAAGTTTATAGAGTCATTTCAAACTGTTCTAGGTTAGTCCGACCAAGCATTTGATTGCAATCCCCTTCGTTGACTGCGAAACCAGGCCGAAGAGGCTTTGTTTCGTTTGAAAATCCGTATCAACGAATGCAAATCAGATGCAATAGTAAACAAATGACATGACGCACAATAATTCAAAAAAAGAGTATGATGCTCTTTCATGTTTTTGAATGGTTGTTATTTCGTGACTACATATAGATTGTCAGTGATTTTGTTTCCATGACATATACTCACCCATTTATGTTAAAATATATATATATACATATAGAGTATTCTACAAAGAGGTCCACAAGGTGGTGAATTAACTGTATATCAATGCAGACAATGTAGACGATACCACCATACAGAAAACCATTGGGTCTATCATGAACCAGAATCTCCACAATTGTTGGCATTATGGTAGGTATCTTTCTTTTTCTCTTCTTCCCCCCATCCTTTTTATTTTTCACTCACCCACCACATTCCTTCAGTCTGAAACACGTCCCAGCTTTATCATCTTCCATTTCTTATAGGACTTATGGAATCTCATCAATGACACTGATAGATTCAAGTTGGATTTGGACCGAACCACATAGCATGAGGTTAAAATTACGTCTTACTATTCGTGCAGATGTAGGAGAATCGCCAAGGACTACCACTGTGCAACAGCGAACTCCAGTAGAGTTACATGTGCGGTGGAAACAATGCCCGGATTGCAATCGGGAATATACCAATCGAACATGGCATGCATTGGTACAACTGCGACAAAAACATCCAGACAATGGATCAAAGAAAGGTTTGCTCATGATGGAAGCTGTCATTCGACAAAATGAAGATATACGGAAACATATCATTTCGATGGAAACGAGTCGACATGGATTTGACTTTTACTTTTTGGAACTTATGCATGCTAGAGCTTTTGCGTCTTTTTTAGCATCATGTTTGCCGATGAAGATTAAGACATCGCAAAAATTAGTCTCGGAAGATTTGAGAAATAATTCTGCAAATGTCAAGTCTACTACGATTTGTGAAATGGTGCCTCTATGGTAAGTTTCTCTACAACTCTTGCAAACCTCATGTATATTAGCAATAGATTTGGATCATTTTTCTCTGACATGATCGATCTTCGTTCATTGAACATATCACCACAGTCGAGATGATTTGATCATATGTGACAAAGCAGCAGGAAGCGGATGTAATATCAAATTGAGTGGACGAATGTGTATTGTGAACAAAGTGAGTTCTACCTTACAGTTAGTCGATGCTGCACCTGCAAGGACGAATATACAAGATATGTTTGCAACGTTACATCAAGAGAAATATTGGAAAGGTGAAAGTCATTATAGAATTGTTTTTTCAGGGAGACGAATGGTAAAATTTGTGGTAATGGATGTTGATTTATGTGATCCTACCTCGTCGCCTTCCGATTCAGATCTAGCGAGTGATAATGATACCAGCAAATATGCTCTGGCAGATGTAACTGTCGTTCGAGAATCGGAATTTGGACAGACTGATGAAACATTACAGTGCACTACACACCTTGGA
>Ga0213868_10005075_pt1 | contig 11893 bp, 10 predicted proteins | sample PICome_9_FD_160087 | JGI IMG/M metagenome (GOLD analysis project Ga0213868, IMG submission 160087) | Coastal seawater microbial communities near Pivers Island, North Carolina, United States - PICO127 | ecosystem: Environmental > Aquatic > Marine > Coastal | place: USA: North Carolina...
CAAGAAGGTAGTTATGGAATAAGCAATCGAGATAAATATGTTATATTAGATAAGTCAGATTATGATTTTCAACGAATTTCTGATTTTCTTTCAACATATACGGCGTTATATTTATTTGAATGTATGCGATATAGAATGAAATATTTGGAAAAATATATATTTGATTATATTCCAGATATTTCTAATTTGAAGGATTTTCCATATTTAATTAATGACGAGACAATTGCCAACTATTTTGATTTTTCAAAACAAGAAATCGATTACATTCAAAATCTACATAAAAAAAATTATTCTTTCAAAGTAAATACTCCAGCAAAATATGCCCAGAAGAATATGCCTACAAAACATTTTGAAAATAAATCCAGTATGTTATAAGCAACATTTCTGAACCCCTCTTCCATTTCATAGAATACCCCATAGAATGTCCAGAGAATTAGGAAACTATAATAAATCAAAGCATTATCAAAATTATATTTTTTGTATAAAAACTCTTTATAAATGTAACCAAATAATCCAGCAAAGAAAAGGAATCCAACAATATTAGCGCTTCTTTTTGAAGTAAAATAAGCTCCTATTTCACCCAAATAACCTGTCATGATCATTCCAAAATTTAATAACAAAATAAGTAAATATTTTGAAAATGCTAATTCGGTTTTAGAATTATAAACAAGAGCTAAACATAACACCAATAACATAATTGGTGTTGTTATCATCCAATCTGTGTATCTTGTTTCATTAATTTTTTTATAATCTAAACCTTCTGTTTTAATACGATCAACAAATTGTCCATAAAAATACGCTGCAACTACTGATATACAAGTCTCTAAATTTAAAATATTTCTTACCTTACTATCTTCTGTTCTCATTGCTTCAATAAATGTAATGGTTCCTGTAGTCAATAAAAAAACATAAGTGATATAAAAAGTCATCATTACATTTTTATCCATCTTTTGAAAATCTTTTTCTTTTTCTTCGTATTGTTTAGTTAATTCCATTTATTTATACAAGCTATATAGAAAAAAATTGAATAAACGATGAATGAACACGACAAAAAAACAGGGGCAAACAAACAAACAATATTTTTTATTTTTTCATAAAATACAAATTAAGACCTATCTCTTACCTAGATAGGGAGCAATCCCTTCGAATTCCCAGTTTGGTCTTTGGCCTCTACTTTTCAAGAGCTCTTGACGCTTTTTCCAAGCTCTTTCGTAATCTTCCTGAGTAGGCATATAAAAATTCTCATCTTCATCTTTAGTGTTTTCCTGTTCATCAGGTTTATCAGATGAGACCCTATCGTCTCTTTTCAGAAGTGGAGGGAATGCTACAGAAGCATTCACTTGCGATTCCAAATCCTGTACTCGTTCTTGAAGTTGAAAGATTGTCTTTTCCATTTCAACTTGTTCTTTGGTGCGAGGGTTCTTGTTAGGGAGAACCTGCCAGTGCCACGGGTCATCATAAACCACCCGGGCATTTTGAGAAGGATCTACTATCCTCATCTGAAGATTTTGAGCGGTGTCTGTGCAATACCACTCCCTGAAATGAAGGAAGGCTGCCTTGAACTCCTTTCCATTCTTACCTACCTTAGGCACGAAATCAACGCGCTCTACCTCTCCGATCATAAGATCTTGAAAGGTTTGTTTCACCCTGTCCTCTGTGATGTTGGGAAACACATGAGGGATGTAGATGCTGAGATTCTGAGGAATGTATAGACTTTCCATCGTTTTGGTTGTTGTATATAAATATATTCTTAGGATAAGTTTTATTTCAATTTTATGAAATGTAAGTGTATTTTGAGAGAAGTAAAAATTAAAATTGAAAATTATTTACTCTTTTTTTTACTATAAAATTAAAATGGTGAGGACAAGATACCTACTAGATGAGTTATTGATAGGAGTATGGATTTGTGATATTCTATATTGGTTATTTTCACTTGTAAAAGTATATTTATTAATTATTATTTCACATTTTACCTGCGTACATTTATATACCTTCTTCTGTACCCCAAAAACATTAGTTGGATTTTTAATGTCACCTTTTATGACCCAAGCACCTCATTGTGTTGGACTACAGTGGATCATTTCTTATACTCATAAAGCAATTCAATCTATGTGGATCACATTTGGGACTGGGTGTATTGGGTTACTTACAAATTTATCTAAATAATATAATCTAATTCTAATTTAATGTTTCCTTATTTGTTCCACAAATATCATAATTCTTTGAGTAACCCTAATGAACCCATATATTATAAAGAATTAAAGAAGGAAAATGAAATTAATAAAAAATTAATACAATCTATTCATTGTTTTAATCTAGAACATTTTGAAGAATTATTTACTATTTTTATTGAATTAGGAAAAGATCATTTTTCAACTATTGTAACTTTTTGCAATGGGGAAATTGGTCATTTAATAAATAAATATCCTACTATTACTTGGCTTCAAATAAAAAATAAAGGATTTGATCTGGGAAATAAATTTGTTACCGTCCAGTATTTAAAAGATAAATCTATTGATTATAATTATATTTTTTATTTACATTCTAAAAGTGATCTGAATAGGAGAAAATTGTATTATCGTTCTTTTGTTCAAAATTATGATTTAATGATTCATTATTTAAAAGAAAATCCTAATTTGGGCGGAATTTTTCCTGATTTATTAATACGAGCTCCATATTTAAATGATTCATTACCACCTTATGTTTGTAAAGAACCTAACTATACAGTTAATAATCATTATATGAGCGAACTAAATGAATATTTAGGTTTTTCAGTAAATTATTTTTTTACAGAAGGTAATTTTTTTGTCATTCACAAAGATATTGCTTCAAAAATATACAGTGATTTAAAAATTTATAATTTACTGAATGAAGAATATTCTTGTGATATTAATTGGGTAAAGAATTATTATAAGTATAATTCAGTGGTAGATCCAGCAATTATTTATGAACAATACCAAAAAAAAAATCATTGTGGAAGTAGTTTAGAATTACATTTGAGAGAAAATCGCAAATGGGGAGACGCAATGATTGAACACAGCTTAGAACGAATTGTATTGGGTGCAGTTATAAATATGAATAAAGATTTCAAAATTTTACCTATTCGTCCCTTAAAAGAGGAATATATAACTAAACTCGTGGATATTATTAAACATAAAAAATATGACGATCCAAGTTTATTAATGGACCCTTATTTTTATGTTAAACATAATAAGTTATCAGATACTTTTAAAAATGTAAGACAAATTAGTCATCATTATATAAAACAAGGTCAATACAGAGGATTATTATTTAATCATTATTTGTTATAGTGTTGAAGAGTCAATTCTACAGAACTCTTTGCTTCCATTCTATATTTAAATAAATCATCGACAGGTTTATTACCTTCAGTTGCCTTTGGTGGATTATCTATTTTATCAAAAACAACAGAATCATCTACATGGCGTCTATATAATTTTAAAATTTCATTATCAGATATAGTTTCTTTATTTACTAAATCGTATGGCCCTTTGAAATCTCTTTTAATAAGAGAATATGCATAAACCAAAAGTTCGTCTAATACACTGATTTTTTCTTGTTGAATATTTACTTTTTTTTTCGCTAATAATTTATCAATATAATTTTCAGGATGAGTTTTATTCCAAATTGGACGAACCACTTCTATGTATAGTATATTCTCTAATATTTTCAATTCAGGAAAGGCTAATCCTACATAATTGAATTTGATATTCTGAGAATTACTATAAAAAGATATTTCTAATACTTTATGTTGATTACTACAACATAAAATATGTGTTGGTTTAACTTGATCTATTTGTTCTTCGTAAGGTTTGTCAAAAGTTGCTAATTCGAATTCTATTTTTTCCTTTTTCATATATGAAAGCAAGAAACCAGAAATCCAATGATCAGGTTCAAAAACGAGAAACTTCATTATAGAATATTAAAAGAAAATACTTATTTCCTTTTTTTGTTTTTTGGTAATGTAATCTGTTATCAAGGGGCATTTTGAATAAAAATATTCATAAAATGATGTAGATAATGTAAATCGTTCTTTACTCAATTTAGGATCACATTTAATATTTACAATTTTATCAGCACATTTTTCTAAGATGGCATGCTCACCAAACATCCACCAATCATTATAAGTCTTTTGTCGAAATCGTTCAACAGGAATACCAATTCTTTTTGCCTGCATTCCTGCTAATTTTTGTTCTACTTGTTGTATATATTTTAAATAACTTTCTACCTTGGCTTTTTCATCTGATACTCCAAAAGAAATTTGATGTTGCATAATTTTTCCAAAAGGTAACATATATCTTTTCTTACAGGCTTGTAAAATAGCAAATCCCATACTATACGCCTTTTCAACAATACAAGAAATATTATTTTTAGAAACTTCACTAATAATTTTGTACCCTTCTTCAACGGAACCACCATGGGTATCAAGAAATAGATACAATTTATTATTGTGATTTAGGTTATGTAGATTAATGAGTAATTGATTTACTGTTTGTTTGTTGATTTCTCCTTTCAAAATAAGAGAATTTGTAGAATTCAAAGTAATCATGGGTTGAGCAAAAGTCAATAAGGGTAGCAATAATAAAAACCACATAGTTGTATTTTATTATAATTTTTTATTTTTAAATGCTTCATTCAATATACTGTATTTGATCTGCACTTCCTCTATAAAGTCCTTGTTTTAATCTAATTTGATCATACCAATGTCCTATAAAACCAATAGTTCTTCCTAGTACAAAAAAAGCATTCATAAAATCATTATTCACAATTTCTTCTATCTCTTCTTCCTTGTAAATTGATTGAAACGCATCTAACATGGAATTGGCTATAAATCCATCTACATTTAAAATTAAATTATTACGCTTTTGGAGTGTAAGTTCTTCTACATTAAATGCGTATTTTACAAAATCTGTGGAAGGAAAATGAGTTTCTACATAATTTTTAAGTATCTCAACTCTTTTATCCGGATTTTCTTTGGTTTTGATTTTATGCCCTATACCACTTATCAGTTGATTTGTTTTTTGCATTTCTTTAATAAATTCTTTTGGGGTCCATTTTTCTTTACTTGCTTTTAAAAATTGTTTAGCTGATTTATTTAATGCTCCTCCAAAATAATCTCCTATTGTTAATAACCCAGAACAGAGCGAACTAATCATGTCTTTTCCAGCTCTACTTGAAATTATAGTATTCTGGGCTCCACTTACAAGAGCACCATGATCTGCTGTTATTTTTAAAACTAATTCGATATAATTACTAAACCATTCAGGAAGATCTTTTTTGAACCAAAGGTGACCAATTGTATTTCCTAATCCTTTTTCAACAATACTGGAAATTGGTTGTTGATTATATAATAACTCATCTCCTAGTTCATTTGAAATACTAGAATAAAAGGAAGGTAACTTACGATTTGGGTTTATTACTTTATTTAATTTTACAGGCTTTGATCCAAAGTAAGTAGGATCAATTTTCAAGTATGTTTCTTTTATATATTTTGATAATTCTTCAAATGAAGGTGGGACGATAATTCCATTACTTTTCATATATTGATTTTTAAAAACAGCCGATTCGTATTGACAAGTAGCACTTGCTCCGGCATGTCCAAATTGTATATCTTCGGATAAAAATTCAGCTGCGGTACCCATACACCATCCAATAATTGGTTTGGTTATTTTTTTTTCTTTTACTGCATTTGCTACAAGTAATTCTTGAATTCCACCAATTTCTCCTAGTAAAATTATCATAGTTACCTTTGGATCTTTTTCATAGGCCAATATGTAGTCTATAAATTGCGATCCAGGCCAACGATCTCCACCGATAGATATACCTTGATAAACCCCTTTTGTATTATCACTTACAATTCTACATAATTCGTTTAATAATCCTCCCGACCTAGTTACAAATGCTACCGGACCGGAAATGGTTAATCGTGAATCGATTATATTCTCTAGAGAACCACCGGTATTTCCAATTCGAAATTGACCTGCTTTAATTCCCCCAACGGTAGCAGGTCCAATTACCAAAACTTCTTTTTTTGATGCCTCCATATTAATTTTACGAGTAAATTGTTCTGGAATGCCTTCAGCTATTAAAACTAATTTTTTAATAGATTTAAATTGCAAACAGTGCATTGCTGTTTGATAAGAGGCCCTATATGACATAAAAGATATAACAGTATCGAAATTATGATGTTCAATTGCTAGTTCTAAATGTGGATATACATTTAATAAAAAGGTTTGATTACCCCAAAAGAAGGGTTCTTTTTTTATTTTAGACATTCTTGGATCTACCACAGCCACTACACTTCCAGAATCCTTATTACTTATAAAATCAAAATCTAACATGCGTTGGATGGCATTTTTATGGAAACCATATAAAATACTTTTTGTGTTTCCTGTAAATAAACTATCTACCTTTTTCTCTCTAATCGGAAAATCTAATGTTTTTAAAGATTGGATGTTTAATAAATTATCTGATAAATCTTTTATAGGCAGTGCTTTTGATACAATATCGGTAATTGGAGATTCTGGACCATGAACATAATTTTCTATTTTGTAGGAATCTAATACCTTTTTTAAATTATCTAAACCCTTTTTATAATTAGGACCTCCTCTTCGTATCCATACGACTGTATCTTTAAGAGCTTCTTGGTTACTATGAATTGATTTAATAATTCCAGAAAAGGTAGAAGCTACATCTGTAAAATTAGCTATACCTCCTCCAATAAATAGTGTCTTTTTTTTAGTGACTTTTTTTAAGCAACTTAAAACTTCATTTGTATAGAGTTCTACTAAGTCCTCTTGTGGGTCACCACTATATTCACCATAATTTGCTAATTCACTTGCATAACCTCTATTCACAATTGCATCTGTATAAACAACAGATGCTCCTCCTCCTGCAATTAAAGTCCAAATAGTACCCGAAGGATTTAAAAGAGAAAATTTTAATGACCCTCCTGTTTTTTCATCTAACTGTTTAATTATTTTTTCTTCTTTTGAGAGAAAATCTTCATTATAATAATCCATTTGAATTAATTCTTGATCATTTTCATCTAATAAATAAATTGCATCTTTATCCATCAAGACGGCAAAATCAAGAGGAATGTAATTGTTTTCAACTTTAACAACAGGATTCATTTCTAAAAAAACCAAATGATACCTACAGTAAAAATAATAAGCTTTTATTAAAAATTCAAATAATTCCTTTTCTAGTTTTAATGTATTTTCGAGTGTATTTCCTAAAGGTATTAATATTTGTTTAGCATTTTTTTCGGGATTATCTAAATTAATTCCTCCATCCTCATGGATTAAAATTTCATCATAATCTCCATTGCTCCTAATCATAACATATTTTTCTCCTGAAAATTTTACGGGTTTTTCTATAATGTAATTTTCGTTTGTATTTCTTTCATTTATCTAATTAATACATTCTTCTTTTGATTGATTAATTTTTACTAATCCACGATTCATACGATGTTTTGTACCATTATCAACTTTAATTACAAAAGGTCCATCTTCATTTATTGTAAGACTATCTTTGTTTAGGGATTGAATGAAATATGTATCTTTGTAAAACAATTTTTTACACTGGTATTCAGATAATTTTTTGTAGGGCATTTGTAATATATATTTATAACTTGTATTTTACAAATTTAAAGAATCTCTTTTCCGATAAAATATGAAGATAATTGATCAACAATTACGAAAGAAATAACAGAATGAGGAGCACTTTTCATTATGTTATAAGTGGCTCCTTTATAAAATGATCTATATCCTTCCTTATTTATCATTTGACTTACACATTCAGTTACCGTTTTATTACTTGTTTGTACTCTAGTTTTCACTACATCAATAGGAGAAGTAACAAGGGTTCCGAAGGTAGAAGCTACTAATGCACCAGAAAAATGAAGGTAAATTGTACCTTTCAGATGTGGATATTTTCTTTCCAAGCGTTGTTTGAAAGTTGAATACACAGGGAGCCTAGTGCCGTTGTAGAGTGATCCTCTTAAAACATTTGGAATAGCACCTTTCCAAAATGTTAAAATACCATTTTTAATGTAAAGAGAATTTAATCTTTGATTATAAGATTTATTATCCTTTTGTGTAATTGTATTTTTAATGGTTCTACCCATCATAAGTTCAGCTGGATTTCCTGTTAAGGAAGCAATTCCTCCTGAAAATGTTCCAAATAAAACTTTAGACATAATGGACGGTTCTTCTTTATATTTATATCGATAATGACTTTGCAACGAAGAAAAAATAACCAAATTGGGAATGGAATAGGTCATTTGTCGGATCAAGGCCGCCAAATATCCAGCATAAACAGGAGATGTATTAATATTAACTTTTTTTTTTGAAAGTTGTTTTTGTATTTTTTTTACTTCCATAGGATGAACAATTGTTGTAGCAATTGAATTTCCTATGGATGTAAAAAAAATTTTATGTAACAAGTTATCTTGATTACTCATATAAAATAAATACATAATTTAATTGACAAACTTTTATTCCCTTTTAATATGTGTGGAATCATTTCAATTTTTGGAACAGATTGTTTTGAATATTTAATAAATGGATTGAAACAATTACAAAATAGGGGGTATGATTCTGCTGGAATATGTGGTGTAACGAAAGATAGAAAATGGGTAATACATAAGTATGCTTCTACTGAAAATATTAATGCTTTAAAGGAATTAGAGAAAAGAAAGGAAAAATATAAAGGAATTATTAATGGAATTGCTCATACTAGGTGGGCAACTCATGGGCCTAAGACTGATAGAAATTCTCATCCTCATATGAGTCAGTCAGGTTTATTTTCAGTAGTTCATAATGGTATTATCGAAAACTTTCATTCATTAAAACAAATGTTAATAGAAAATGGATTTGCATTTCAATCCCAAACAGATTCTGAGATAATAGCAAATTTACTTGAGTTTAATTATGAAGGAAATGTAAAAATGTGTATTCAAAAAACAACCAAAGAACTTGAAGGTACATGGGGCCTAGCAATAATTTGTAAGGAATTTCCAGAGCAGTTATTTTGCACGCGTCATGGGAGTCCTTTATTAGTTGGGAAAGATGAAAATATGGCAATTGTTACATCGGAACAAAGTGGCTTTTGTGGATTAATGAATGACTATATAGTACTGCAAAATAATGATATATGTTTAATTGAAAAAATTGAAAATAAAATAGCAGTAATCACAAATGAATTATATGATTTAAAAAAAACTACTGCATCTCAATTTATCAGGTCTCCTCATCCTTATCCTCATTGGACATTGAGAGAAATAAATGAACAAATTGATTCATCATTAAGGGCTATTAGTCTTGGAGGAAGACTTTTGTCAAACAACGAAGTTAAGTTAGGAGGATTGGAAGAAAACAAAGTTGAGCTTATTAAAATTAATCATTTGGTTCTATTGGGATGTGGAACTTCCTATTTTTCAGGATTAATGGCAATTCATTTTTTTAAAGAACTAGGAAATTTTCATAGTGTTCAAATATTGGATGGAGCGGATTTTAATGATAAGGATATTCCTAAAAATGGTAAAACCGCCCTAGTTCTTATTTCACAATCTGGTGAAACAAAAGATTTACATAGATGTATTCAAATTGGAAAACAACATGATTTATTTTTAATTGGATTGGTCAATGTAGTTGATTCTTTGATAGCAAGAGAGGTTCATTGTGGATGTTACATAAATGCTGGAAGGGAAGTAGCAGTTGCATCAACTAAAGCTTATAGCTCACAAGTTATTTTATTATCAATGATGGCAGTATGGTTTGCACAACAAAGAGATCTATATCCTTTAAAAAGAACCCAATATGTAAAAGACATTAGGAACTTGCATTATGATATTCAATATACTTTAAAAAAAAATACATTTACCGATGACTTATTAGATAAAGTAAATAAACCAAGCTGTTTTCTTTTGGGAAAAGGAAAAGGAGAATCTGTTGCTAAAGAAGGCGCTTTAAAAATTAAAGAAATTTCATATATTCATGCGGAGGGATATAGTACAAGTAGTTTGAAACATGGACCATTTGCCTTACTGGAAAAAGATTTTCCTGTTATATTGTTAGCTCCCCATAATGAACATTATTCTAAAAGTGAAAATGCTTATGAAGAAATAAAATCACGCCACGCATCCATTGTTTGGATTACAAATAAAGAAAGCGATAAACAAAATTGTTTATTTGTAGCTAATAATGAAACATTTCAAGATCTACTAATGGTGATTCCTTTGCAATTAATAGCATATCATTTATCTGTTAAGAAGAAATTAAACCCAGATATGCCCCGTAATCTAGCAAAAGTCGTAACAGTCGAATAATATTATATGCTTTGATTTAGAAAGAGACAATTTTTATTTTTTATTTTTTTTATTTATATTCATTAATTATAATGACAATAGTTACTATTATTTGTGGAGGAAACGGAACTAGACTTTGGCCTTTGTCGCGAAAGAAGTTACCTAAACAATTTTTAAAATTGGTAAATAATAAAACAATGTTTCAAAATACCATTCTACGATTTCAAACATTACAGGTTAGTCAATTTATTGTAATTTGTAATATTGAACATCAATTTATAGTTGAAGAACAAGTGAATGAATTAAATTTAAACAGCGAGGTTATGATAGTAACAGAATCAATAGGTCGTGACACTGGACCAGCAGTAGCAATTGCTTCATTATTAGGTGCCCCTGATGCTCTAAATCTAATTGTTCCCTGCGACCATATTTTTAACGATGAAGAATGTTGTAAAATAATAAATATTGGTCTTCAAGAAAAATATTCTGAATATGGTATAGTCACTTTTGGTATCTCCCCTACTTATCCCGAAACAGGATATGGGTATATACATACAGATTCTACTTATAATACTATTTCTTTTAAAGAAAAACCGGACCAAATAACAGCAGAAACCTATATTAAAAAAGGTAATTATTATTGGAACGCCGGATTATTTTTATTTAAAAATAAAAATATGATAAGTTGTTTTGAAAAATATAATACAGAGATATTGGAAAGTTGTAAAGAAACAATTTTAAATAGTAAAAAAATAGGAAATATTTTGCAGCTTAATAAAAAATATTTTGAAAAATGTCCATCTATTTCTGTTGATTATTCTATAATGGAACCCTTAACAAATGATAAAAATTTTGAAATTCAAGCATTTACCATTCCATATTTTAATAAATGGTCTGATATTGGATCATTTAAATCATTATATGAAGAATGTAATAAAGATGAAAATCAAAATGTTAAAAAAGGAGATGTTATCACTTATGATACTAAAAATTGTTATATTGAATCGGATAAGGCAACTGTAGCAACTGTAGGGTTAGAGAATTTAGTTATTATAAATACTAGAGATGCTTTACTAGTTTCACATAAAGATAAAAGTCAAGATGTAAAGAAAGTATTAGAAAAATTTAATAAAACACATGAGGATTTGAAAGTTGTTCATGCTAAGGCCTATAGACCTTGGGGATGGTATATTAATATTGAAGGAAATGATCATAGTGGATATAAAGTAAAAAGAATTGGTGTATATCCTGGAAAACGCCTTTCATTACAAAGTCATAATAATAGAAGCGAACATTGGGTAGTTACAAAAGGAAAAGCTCGTGTTCAATTAAATGAAGAGTTTATTGAAATGGGACCGAATGATCATGTTTATATTCCTGTAACAGCTCTTCATCGTATGGAAAATATTGGTAATGAAATGGTAGAATTTGTTGAAACACAAATTGGTGATTATCTTGGAGAAGATGATATTGTTAGATATGAAGATGATTTTGGTAGAGCATAAATAAATTTTTATTATTATTATTGTTATTATATAATAATAATAATGGAAAAAAAAAACTTGG
>Ga0213868_10005076_pt1 | contig 11893 bp, 10 predicted proteins | sample PICome_9_FD_160087 | JGI IMG/M metagenome (GOLD analysis project Ga0213868, IMG submission 160087) | Coastal seawater microbial communities near Pivers Island, North Carolina, United States - PICO127 | ecosystem: Environmental > Aquatic > Marine > Coastal | place: USA: North Carolina...
CGCACGGTATTGAGTCGGCTGATGAACGTCGAGCCTCAGGTAAAAATACGATAGGCACATTAACTATTACGATCATACGAGAAGGTTCAGAGATTCTGATTTCTCTATCAGATGATGGTCAAGGCATTAATATTCAAAAAGTACGCGAAAAGGCACTGGCGCAAAAACTGATCAATCCACAAAACATGCCTAGCGATGAAGACCTAATTCAATTAATTCTTTCCTCTGGCTTTAGTACTGCAGATAACGTATCCCAGCTTGCTGGCCGAGGTGTCGGCATGGATGTTGTCAGTAATGAAATTCGCGCGTTAAAAGGTCGGTTATCGATTCAATCTATTGCAGGTAAAAGTACTACCTTTAATATTCGTTTGCCACTCACTTTATCTATCATGCAGGCTTTACTGGTCAGTAGCCATGAACATCAATATGCAATCCCACTGGCTGCCGTTCACGCAGGAGACCGAATTGCCGTTAGTGCAGTTAAAGCGTTACTTCAACAAGAGGGTGAGTCTGTATATGAAGTCAATGGCGATCAATACCGATTCCTACCTTTAAGCACTTTACTTGAACAGCCACTCATTCTTCCAGAGGATCCTAAAGTACAACTACCTCTTTTATTATTCCGCTATGGAGATATGCATATCGCTTTATTGGTTGATGCCATTAATAGTAATCGCGAAATTGTACTTAAATCTGCCGGTGAACAATTGGGGCATATTGCTTCCATTACTGGCGCTACTATCCTTGGTGATGGTCAAGTCGTCTTTATACTCGATATCCCTACCTTAGTTGAAACAATTGATACTGGGGTTGCAATCAATGACGTCGAATTAGACTCAGCTGAATCGCTTACGATTAGTGAAGTAACTCCTGTTCAACAGACTCCGCTAGCGATGGTGGTTGATGACTCAATTACAATGCGTAAAGCATCGAGTAACTTACTAAAACGACATGGTTTTGATGTTATGACTGCCCGCGATGGCATGGACGGTGTAGCGCAACTGAACGAACATACACCTGACATCATCCTACTTGACGTTGAAATGCCGCGCATGGATGGTTTTGAATTTGCAACTCTAATTAGGAATACTGAACAATATAAACACATTCCCATTATCATGATCACATCACGTACAGGTGCAAAACATCGTGATAGAGGAATTGAAATCGGTGTTAATGCTTATATGGGTAAACCATACCAAGAGCTTGAACTCGTCGAAACCATGAAAAATTTACTGGGTACTCGTTACCCAAATGTAGATCACTAAGACAGGAATACCCTTATGGCTGACAACGTCACAGATTTCGTGCCATGCATGATTATTCCTCTGCAACACCATTATTTGTTGCTTCCAAACAGCACGCTGGCCGAGGTTATTCCTACTCCGCGTGTTATTCAAACCGATAATGCTAAGCCTAATTATTGGATTGGCCAATGTGATTGGCAGTCTCAAACTATCCCCATTATCGATTTAGAAGGCCTTGTTGATAACAAACCTTCAGATACAGCCGATGCCAATAAACTTTGTGTGCTTCGCGGTATCAATGCATCAGCCAATATCAGTATCTATGGTCTACCATGTTATGGCGTACCTCAACTTATTCATCTCACTGAATCAGCACTTAAAATAGCAGAACATGTCATCACGTCTGATTATGTGCACTATCAAATTCGAGTAGGTAATAAAGTAGCTTATATACCTAATTTAGATGCGATTGAAACAATGCTTAGTAAACAACTACTATAAGCAGTAAGATGAAGTGATACTATCTTGTTAAAAGGGTCTATCGGTGACATATCAATAGATTTTTAGCTCTTTACTATTAACACTTTCTTATTGAGAACAGAAATGTCGATTCTAAAATCTGTGGTTATTATTAGCTTTTTGCTTGGCTTTTCTGCAGTAAGCCTTGCAGGCGATGATAACGCGCAACTTATCAAACAACGCACGATTTTTCAGCAAGCCAAAAAAGCACTTGAGACACATCAATTAGATCGATTTCATACGCTTAGGAATCAGCTCAAAGATTATCCATTACAACCTTATTTAGATTATCTCTATCTACGGCATCGACTTCATTTAACTGACAACAATACCATCCGTCAGTTTGTACAAGAAAATTCAAATACTTTTTATGGTGACAGACTACGTAATAGCTGGCTTGAACAACTCGCTAAAAATAAACAATGGTCACTATTTTTAAACTATTTACCCTCGCCAGCTTCTACGTCACAACAATGCTTACGTTTAGATGCGCTCATTGCTACTGGCAATGCTAGGCAAGCTTATGTCGACACGCAAGCACTATGGTTAGTAGGCCACTCGCAAGATAATAACTGTGATTCCGCATTTAAATATTGGCAAGCTCAAGGTTTTTTAACCAATGAACTACGTTGGCAACGGATCCAACTGGCCTTGAATGAAAATCAATTTAGTATGGCGAAGTATCTAGCAAGGCCACTCGATAAAAATCATCAAGCGCATATCTGGATTCCGCTTTGGGAGCAAAGTCATAACCAGCCGTTAACGGTATTAAAGCAACTCGCTTCTAGCCCGCTGAAAAAGGATCACGCTATAAGCCGCGATATCATTAAACACGCTATTGAGCGCCTATCACGTAAATCCACTGATAAAGCCTACGACTACTGGCGAACAATTCAGTCTAAATATCAATTTAGTAAGCAGGACAATAACAGCATCCAGAGCACTATCGCCAATAGAGCCGCTTTAAATCGTGAACAACGAACTTTAGAGTATTTTGGCAACCTACCTAATGAAGAATGGCGAGTTCGTGCCGCCCTCTGGCAACAGGATTGGAAGTCAGCGCAAAAAGCGATCCTCAGCTTAAATAGTGATGAACAATTGACGACCCGCTGGCAATATTGGCTTGGTAGAAGTCAGGCCCAACTGGGTGATAAACAAGCGGCGAATCAAACATTCCAAAACATTATTTCGCAACGTGATTACTACTCATTTCTGGCAGCAGATCAGCTAAGTCAGCCATACCAAATGAACCATCGACCAATTGTTTTCGAACAAGCTGAATTCAATTCATTTTCCCAACTTCCCGCCGTAGCAAGTCTTCGTGAATTTTATATGATGGATATGCAACTAGAAGCTCGTCGCCAAGCTTATGCTCTCAAGCTATCGATGACTCCGCGAGAGTTACAATTACTCGCAACGTTGACGCATCAATGGCAGTGGCATAATCAAACTATTGCCTTGCTCGGTAAAGCACAATATTGGGATGCCTTAGATTTGCGCTTTCCAGTTATTTACGACACCGCAATATTAAAGGCTAGCAAAATAAATGGCGTTGATCCCTCTTGGTTGTTTGGAGTTACTCGCCAAGAAAGTGCTTTTAATCCACATGCCCGCTCACCTGTCGGTGCTTCTGGTCTAATGCAACTAATGCCAAAAACAGCTACGCTGATCGCAAAGCTTATTAATCAGCCTTTAAAATCTCAGTCTGAGCTATTAAATCCAGACAGAAATATTCAACTTGGAAGTGCCTATTTACGACGGATGTACGACAAGAATCAACAAAATCCTGTACTGGCCACCGCATCCTATAATGCTGGACCTCACCGTATTTCGCGCTGGTTACCTGAAAAAGCCTTGCCCGCAGATATCTGGATTGAAAATATTCCCTATAATGAGACACGCGGTTACGCGACTAGCGTTTTAAGTTATGCAGCTATTTTTGATTATCAACGTAAACAAGCGATTACTCCCCTATCTGACCGTATGCCAGCAGTAAAACCAAAAACACCTTAAACTGTCACCATGAAAATATATCTTGTTGGCGGCTGTGTCCGCGATAGGCTACTTGGATTAACAATCAAAGATCGTGACTGGGTTGTTGTCGGTAGCAGTCCAGAAGAAATGATCGGCAAGGGATTTCAAGCTGTGGGCAAGGACTTCCCCGTATTTCTCCATCCTAAAACACATGAAGAATATGCGCTGGCTCGAACGGAGCGTAAAACAGCACCTGGCTATAAAGGCTTTGTCGTGCATGCCCCGCCGAACGTGACTTTAGAAGAAGATCTTGCTCGACGAGACCTCACGATAAATGCCATTGCGCAAGCTGAAGATGGCTCATTGATTGATCCGTATCATGGTCAAGACGATCTAAAAAATAAAATACTACGCCATGTTTCGCCTGCTTTTGTCGAAGATCCTGTTCGAGTATTACGCATTGCCCGTTTTGCCGCCCGCTTTGGCTTCACCATTGCCGATGAAACCTTAATATTAATTAAAAAAATGGTTGCTGCAAAAGAACTGGATTATTTGGTACCCGAACGGGTTTGGCAAGAGCTTGAAAAAGCACTCGCAACGACACAGCCATCGTTATTTTTTATGGCATTACGTGAGACTGGGGCATTGAAGAGCCTATTTCCCGAAGTCGATCGCCTGTTTGGCGTTCCACAAGTACCGAAATGGCATCCTGAAGTAGATACCGGCGTGCATGTCATGATGGTCATTGATCAAGCGGCAAAGCTCACCGACGATATTGCCGTACGTTTTGCCGCCTTGTGCCATGATTTGGGCAAAGGCACTACCCCTGCTGATATTTTACCTCAGCATAATGGCCACGAAGCTCGTAGCATCAAACTTACTCAAGCATTATGCCAACGCATTCGCGCCCCTAGAGAGATTGAAACACTAGCCTTAAAAGTTGCTGAGTATCACACGCATGTCCATTTATTATTCGAACTCCGTCCTGCAACTATATTACAAGTGATTGAAGCCTTAGATGCCTTTCGCAGACCGGAGCGCTTTGAACAGTATTTACTGGCTGGCGAGGCTGATTTTCGCGGTCGACCAGGTTATGAAGACTTACCGTTACCCGCGATCAGTGTCTTTAAGCAGTGCTTTTCTGCCTGTCAGACAGTTACGGCACAGGCCTTTATTGAGGCAGGAAAACAAGGCCCTGCAATTGGTGACGCCATACGTAAACAACGGATTAATTTGATAAAACAGATCATGATCGAAGCTAAAGCCAGCTGAAAAAAGCACCACACATTACAGTCCTGCATACATCACGTATAATCTATCATCATTATTCTCTAATTTAGGACTATAACCATGAGCGGAAACATTTCTGCCAATTGGAGTAGCGTTAACGCTGCCTGCCAACCTTTAGTTGAACGTTTAGTTGCTGATGCGCAAGCATTACAACTTGAAATCAGCACGCTAAGCAATGGTACCCGCATTGTTGATGCAGGTATTAACTGTGTGGGTGGCTTAGAAGCCGGTCGCTTGATTGGTGAAATCTGCATGGGTGGCTTAGGTACCGTCACTTTAGGTACTAATAGCGGCTTTGCTAATTGGCCATGGTCGGTCAATGTTCATGCTAAAACTCCTGTTTTAAGTTGTTTAGGCAGTCAATATGCCGGCTGGAGTTTGTCACATAAAAGTGAAACAGGTAAATTCTTTGCTTTAGGTTCTGGTCCTGGTCGCGCCTTGGCGGGTAAAGAAGAAGTATTAAAAGAATTTGGCTATAAAGATGAAGCAACATCAACCAGCATCGTCTTAGAAGTGGATTCATTCCCGCCGGTTGAAGTTGCTGAAAAAGTGGCTAAAGATTGTGGCATCAAACCCGAAGATTTAACATTTATTCTAACGCCGACATCAAGTCTTGCTGGTGTTATGCAAATAGCCATTCGTGTACTTGAGGTGGCTATGCATAAAGCGCATACTTTACATTTCCCTATGGATAAAATCATTGATGGTTTTGGTGTCACACCCGTTGCACCACCTGGTGGTGACTTCATAACGGGCATGGGCCGTACTAATGATGCGATTCTTTATGGTGGCATGGTGCATTTATTCGTTAATGCCACTGATGATGAAGCCCGTGATTTAGCTGAAAAAATGCCAAGTAACACCTCTTCAGACTATGGTCGTCCATTTGGTGAAATTTTTAAAGCCTATGAATATGACTTTTTCAAGATTGATCCTATGTTATTCAGCCCAGCAAGAGTTATTGTTACTAATGCAAAAACGGGTAAGAGCTTCACCGCTGGTGAGTTAAATTCAGAATTATTAACAGCCTCATTCGGCCTCTAAGTAAATTTAAAACGGAGTGGCAAGATGCCACTTCGTTTTTTTAGAAAGTCAGCACATGTCATCACCTAAAATCGTCATTTTTAACGACACCCACGGCTGGCACAGCAACCAGCTGGTAGATGCCCTGCAGAATATAGGTATATCAGCGGTACTCGCTGATCTTGCCGATTGCATTATCGATCTGGATCTTCCTACAGGCCTCAACATTCCTGGCTTTGAAGAGCATTTACCTGCCGCCGCTATAGTTAGAGGAATTGCTCCTGGTAGCCTCGAACAAATAACCCTAAGAATGGATGTATTACATACTTTAGCCGAGCTTAATGTGCCGGTATTTAATCCTGCCATAGCCATCGAACATACCGTTGATAAAGCACGTACCTCATTAAAGCTTCATCTTGCAGGATTAAGCACGCCTAAAACATGGGCCTGTGAAAATCGAGTGTTAGCACGAAAAATAGCTAGCCAAGAGTTCACAAAACACAATACGATCGTAGTCAAACCCTTGTTTGGTTGCCAAGGTAAAGGTATCGAAAAAATCACAACATTAGCGGAGTTTGATAAGCTACAAGTAGTGGGTGATGCCTTTTATTTACAAGAATATATTGAACCGTTTATACCAGAGCAATGGCAAGACTGGCGGCTAATGGTAGTTGATGGACGGGTATGTGCCGCGATGTCTAGAAAGTCAGACCATTGGATCACAAATTTTGCCCAAGGTGCTAGCTGTTTAGCTACTACGGTCACGCCAGAAATGGAACAGCTAGCCATTGCAGCAACCAAGGCGGTGCACGCGGATTATGCAGGTGTTGATATTATCAGAACAATCAGTGGGGCTTATACCGTCTTAGAAGTAAACAGTGTGCCTGCATGGAAAGGCTTATATCAAGCAACGGGCATTGATGTCGCTGGACATCTTGCTCGCGCTATTTTGCAACGAATAAGCACCATAACTCCTATTAGCCATGTCACATGAGTATGTTATCTAGAAACACTATAGAAACCTGTGTTATCTGGGCCTGTGAAAATGAAGTCGCAGCCCCCAAACCAGGCAATGTAAACTGCTTCAGTGATGGCCATAGAATGGAGGTGCAAGATTTCATCAAAAGCGCCCACGCCATCGCTCCTATTATGTCGCAAAAAGCATTGTCTGTCGGCGAACTTATCTTACAAGGTATCCAAGCCACGCGTACTGTAGTTGACTGCAACACCAACTTAGGGATCGTGTTGTTATTTGCCCCATTATGCCGAGCGATACACCAATGCTCGCACTTTGAACAACTCCCAGAGGAGCTAGAGAAAGTATTACACACCCTCACCATTGATGATGCAAAAGCATGCTACGAAGCCATTCGTCTAGCCGATGCAGGAGGGCTTGGTAGCAGTGCGCAACAAGATATTGACGCAATTCCTAGCGTAACTTTATTGCAGGCAATGAAAATTGCTGAAGAACGCGACGCTATAGCCAAGCAATATGTTACTAATTACAAAGAAATCTTAAATTTCGGACTGCCAATATTGACATATTCGATAAAATCTGGGGAAAGTGTTGAATGGGCAACCGCTTTCGCGTATCTTAAGTTCCTAGCAAGTGTTCCTGACACATTGATTCGCCGTAAACAATCATGGGAACACGCCCTAGAAATAACTGAAGCAGCAACAAAGATACTAGCAAAAGTAAATGAAAACAATATGTTAAGCTCTTTTGAGGCAGAAATAATTACTTGGGATAACGAATTAAAGAAGAAAGCAATCAATCCAGGAACGACCGCAGATTTAACCGCAGCGACGCTGTTAATCTATGCGTTCCAACAAGCTCTTTCTTCAAACAGCATTTCAGCGCCATGATGCGATATCTCGTATCTGGGACTGAGCAGGTCATACGTTCCTTTAATACGTATAAGCTCACCTTAGTAATAAGGCGAGTGTAAAATGGGCCTTTTTAACAAATTTTTTGGAACAGGAATAAATAACATGCCAGTTATCGATCGCGTATTAGTAGGTGAATCTTTAGTAATTGAAGATGGTGACCTAGACAACGTAGCACACATTGACTTACTTATGGGCCCTCGTGGTTCAGCAGCAGAAGACGCTTTCTGCCGTACAATGACAGACCAAAAAGCAGGTGTTAACGGCTTACTAGCTGTAGTTGCACCTAACCTTATGGTTAAGCCTGCGACAGTTATGTTCAATAAAGTAACTATCAAAAACATGAAACAAGCTGTACAAATGTTCGGCCCAGCTCAACGTGGTGTTGCGATGGCTGTTGCTGAATGTGTTGAAGACGGCACAATTCCTATGGCTGAAGCTGATGATTGTTTCATCTGTGTTGGTGTTTTCATCTCACCAACTGCAGATAATGATCAAAAAATTCAAGATTGGAACTACCGCGCAACTAAAGAATCAATCAAACGTGCCGTTGCTCGTGAACCAAAAGCAGCTGACGTTGTAGCACAATATAAAACTAGCTCACACCCTTTTGCTGCAGGCTAAGTTTTAGAACATAGTTAAATCGATACGCCGTTCTTTCGTAAGAGAGAACGGCGTTTTTGTTTTAAAGCCTTGTACGTTTAAACCTTCTCAAGTCACCTTTAGTGATCCTGCCATCATGCAATGCGCTAGCTACTAATACCCGTTCAATTCCTCGTAATTCTAAATCCAATAAATCCTGCTCTGATCTCACGCCACCAGCCGCAATAATTTGACTATTGATCGCTTGCAGTCGCAAACGTCCTAATAATTCAAAGTCGGGGCCAGATTGCGCGCCAATATGGTCGATATTCATCGCAATTATATTCTCAGCCCAAAGCTCTGGTTGCTGTAAAAGTTGTTGTTCGCCTAAAAACTGTCCATGCTGAAAATCTAATGACAAAATACTTTTTTGTTGTACACTTAGATCTGACAGCCAAGCAATATCGACTAAAGTTTCACTACCAATAACAGGTTTAATATTGGGGTAGTCCAAAAAATATTGATAGCTTATTTTTGAATCAATACCCGCATCCAACAAAAAAGTAATCTGAGGAAAATATTCTGCCAATGTTTTATACAACGCAGTATTTTGTTGTCGCTCTAATATCGCATCAAGATCGGCAATATAAATAGTCGAGAATGGCTGCCAAGCCAACACATCAATAATCACCTGTAATGGCTCACAATGTGGGGTTAGAACAGATTGTAATAAGGGATATTGCGATCGTACACCACCACGAGCATGTACAACCTTTCCCCCCAGTACATCGATGACAGGTATAATTTCCACCTTATTCCTCAGATTTTATTTAATGAAAGTATTTGTTTACGAACATATCACTAGCGGTGCACTCATTAATGAGTCATTGCCAACAAGTCTTGCCCATGAGGGTAATGAAATGCTCATTGCTATCGTCCATGATATGACGCTATTAACTGATATCGAGCTTATCATTTTACGTGATTTTCGTCTTGAGCCACTGCTTGATATTATTGATGGTGCTCATTACCAATGCTTAATTATCGATAACTACAGTACATTTCAGCAACATTTCAGCAGCTCGGTTAAGGAAGCAGATGCAGTACTAATAATCGCACCTGAAACGGATGGATTATTACAAAACCTTCAACAAACTGTATTAAATCAGCACAAGCAATTATTAGGTTGCCGCCCTACAGCAACTCAAATTTGCACAGATAAAATAATCTGCCATCAGCAGTTAATATCAAATAATGTACTTACACCACACACCATTACGGCCAGTGAATGGTCGCTAAATCCGTTTAAATCTGAATCAGGCTTCATTGTTAAACCGCGTGATGGTGCCGGCTGTATTGATACCTTGTTTTTTAGTACGCAAACAACACTTACCGGGTGGTTAAGGTCAAATTCTATTGATTTTGAGCAGACTATTATTCAACCATACATCAAAGGCAATGCAATCAGTCTCTCGGTATTGGTTGATGACGATTCTAGCCGAGTACTGGCAATTAATCAGCAATATATTAAACTCGAAAGTGGCCAGCTTAGCTTTCTTGGCTGTTGTGTCAATGGTATCGCCGACAGTCAATTTCATCTGATACAGGCGACCGAAATAGCTGAAAAGACTCATAGTGCTATTCTTGGCTTATGGGGATTTATTGGTATTGATCTTATTGTCACAGATAGTAGAGCCTATATTGTTGATATCAATCCAAGGCTTACTACCGCCTATGTTGGGCTAAGTGAATCACTAAACCTAAATCCAGCTCAACTGATGCTCACGATGATGAAACAAGGTTTATCGGAATTGGCTCTCAACACCCAACGAAATGCCATTGAGATATTAATATGACACAAGAATCTTCTTATATCAGCGGTTGGGACATTGGTGGTGCCCACATAAAAGTTGCACGCAGCGATCATAATGGAAACATACAAGACGTTATTCAAGTTGCTTGTCCTTTATGGCGAGGGATTGATCAACTCGGCATGGCAATTGAGTCAGTGTTTAAGCTACTTGATAATCAACATGATATTGCCGCCATCACCATGACGGGGGAATTGGTTGATATCTTCCCAAATCGCCAAGTTGGCGTGGCGGAAATTTTAGCCTGTATTGCTCAATATATAGAGCATGAAAAAATCGTCGTTTATGCAGCAGAAGCTGGCTGGTTAAAGCCTGAACCAGCAACTAAACATTGGCAAAGTGTCGCATCACGTAACTGGCAGGCCAGCGCCAGTCTTGTGGCCCAAGCTATACCCGACGGTTTATTTGTTGATATTGGCAGTACCACTTGCGATATCATTCCGCTCCGTCATGGCTTTGCTATCCCTCATGGCCTTGATGACTTTCAAAGACAAACTAATCGTGAATTACTTTATACCGGTGCAATCAGAACCCCCCTGATAGCACTCTGCCACAATGCCCCATTCAACGGAACATTAGTCAGTCTTGCAGCCGAAGTTTTTGCAACCACCGGTGATTGCTGGTGTTTATTAGGGTTACTTGAGCCGACTTCAATTCAAGATAGCAGTGCTGATGGCCAACCATGGCGAGCTGATTTTTGCGCCAGTCGTATAGCCAGACTACTCGGTACCGATGCCAATCAAGCGAATATAGCTCAATGGAAACAACTCGCTCAATGGTTTGCAGAACAACAAAGTCATTTGGTTAGCAACGCCATGTTACAAGTATTATCTGCACACGCGGAATTAGCAGCGGATGCACCTATTATTGGAGCGGGTGTGGGTCGATTTATCGCCAAAGCTTGCGCACAGCGTCTTAACCGCCCTTATCTAGATTTCAATGAAATATTATCATCTCAACATCCTGCTAGTGCCGATCACGCACCTGCCGTTGCGGTTGCCCTTTTAGCTCAACAACAGTTACCGTAAAATAGCCGCTATGAATGATATAAACCTTCCACCTCTTTGTACTGAACTGCCTTATCAGTCAGATAGTGCTCTTTATTTTGAGGCGATTCGCAATGAGCCATGGCCGGTATTTTTAGATAGTAGCAACTCGTCACAATCCAATGAGAGTCGTTATGATATTCAAGCTGCCGCGCCCTTCATAACGCTAGTCACTACCGGTGAAAATACGCTGATCAAACATCAGAACAGAGATCCGCGACTGTCTAATGAAGATCCTTTTGTCCTCTTACAAGATATCTTGCATGAGTTTAAACCTCATCAACATAGTGATTTGCCATTTTGTGGCGGCGCATTAGGCTATTTTGCCTATGATTTGGGCCGGCGTATCGAAAACCTTCCTCAACAAGCCATAGATGCAGAACATATCCCTGACATGGTAATTGGCATTTATGACTGGGCTATTGTTACCGATCATCAACAACAACGCTGTTGG